>Ga0105245_10000018_pt1 | contig 184273 bp, 156 predicted proteins | sample KBSM54metaG_FD_81523 | JGI IMG/M metagenome (GOLD analysis project Ga0105245, IMG submission 81523) | Miscanthus rhizosphere microbial communities from Kellogg Biological Station, Michigan, USA - KBS M5-4 metaG | ecosystem: Host-associated > Plants > Roots > Rhizosphere > Soil | place... | reverse complement strand
TCGGATCGGGCTCGCCGGAATCGGGCGCGGCCGGTTGCGTCAGCGGTGCGACGGTCTCCGGCGTCTCGGGCTTCATCGTTTCTTGGAGCTCGTGGACCTGGAGGTCCGCGCCGCTGCGCATCGCGAGCGAACGCACCGGCACGCCAGTCGGCGCGGTGGTCGGTTCGACGATCGGTGCGGCTGTCGGCGCGCTGCGCGGCGCGTGCACGGCTGCTCCGTGCATTTCGTGCGCGGGTGGATCGCTCGGGAGGCCGATCGCGGGGGGCGTTACAGGCTCGTTCCACAGCGTGATCTCGACCGGCGCGAGCTCGACATGCGGCAACACGGGCAGCGGCAGCGGCCCGACCGGCGCTGGACCCCGACCCATCGCGATCGCGACCAGCGCGGCCGCGTGCAGTGCCACGGACAACACCACGCTCGCGCGCACCCTCTATCCGACCGAATTTGAGGGTCCGAGGTTGCCCCGGGCGAAAACGTGCAAATTCATTCGACATCGGGACGATTCCGGGTCAAACAGTGGCCGGCTCTATCTCGCGACCGCTGTGGTCACGGGCGGGGCCAACGGGAATCTGCAGGAGTGCTACGAAATGTCTGAAGGTACGATCAAGCGTCTGACTGATAAGGGTTTTGGTTTCATCGCGAATGGCTCGGGCACGGACATGTTTTTCCACATGTCGGCGCTCGAGGACGTCCGCTTCGAAGATCTGCGCGAAGGGCAGAAGGTCACGTACACCGAGGGCCGCGGCCCGAAGGGTCCGCGCGCCGAGAACGTCCGCGTGGTCTAACTCGCTCTCATAGAGCAGAGATCGAGCCGGCTCGTCCGGCTCTTTTTCGTTTCGGGCCTACGGCGCACAAGCCGGATGGCCACCGGCGGCGCTGCGCACTTCCTCCGCGATCTGCTTCGCGATCGTGACGAGCGCGTGCTGATGCGCGACTGCGAGACCGTCGTAGCCACCCTTCGCCGCTTCGCGCGCGCGATGCGAGCACACGAGCGCGGGTGCGCTGCCACTCGCCTCGCGCACGGTCGACACCGCTTCGATCAGCGCGTGATCGTCGAGCACGGACTCGAAGCGCTGGACCGCGAGCTTCACGCGATACGTCGGCACGCCGGCTGTCGCGGTGAGGCCGTCGACATCGCGCGCGCCGAGCGCTCGGCCGAGATCATCGGAGAACGCGCGGCGCAGCTCGTGCGACAGCGGCGCGATCCACGCGCGCGTATCGACGGGCACGACCTCGCCCGGTCCTTCGCGCACGACGATCTCCGCGCGATCGACATCCGGCGGGACGTCGACCGGCAACACGTCGAGCTGGAGCTCGTTGGTCGGCGCCGGCGCTTCCTCCGCCGGCGACACCAGCGTGTAGTAGTGGCTCGACGCCGACCGACACCCGGCGACCGCGACAACAGCGAACAGCAGCGTCTTCATTTGTGAGGCTCGGGTCCAGAATCGCGACCGCGCAGGATCGTCTCGGGGTGGTGCTTCAGGTACTCGGCGAGCCCGCGCAGCGAGAACGCCGCGCGCTCGAGCTCTTCGAGCGTGGTCCGTGCCGATTGCTGGATCGGCGAATCTGCAGCAGCGACATTGTCGCGGATCGCGGCGAGGCCCTCGCGCAGCGCATCCATCGCGAGCTGCGCTTGGTCGACCATCTTCTTCGTATCCGGCACGACATCGCGATCGAGGTGGCCGAGCAGCGTCGATGCGCTCTTCGCAGCATCGCGGACATCTCCGCCGATCGCGTCGAACGGGATCTTGTCGACCTTCGCGACGATGTTCGCGATCTGATCCTGGATCATGTCGGTGCCGCCGCGCTCGGTCGGCACGATCCACGTGTTGTCGCGCATCGCGATGTCGAGCTTCGGCTCGTTCGGCAAGATCGCGAGCGTGATGAAGTTCTGGCCGGTGAGCAGATTGCCCGAGCGAACCTGCGCACGCAGGCCGCGCTTGACGAGCGCCTGCAGCATCTCCGGCCCGGACTTGGCGAGCTGCTGGCCCTCGATCACGAGCGAATCGTAGGCATCGCCGAGCCGCTGCGGATACACCGTCGCGTCGACGTCCGAGTAGAACGCGCGGGTGGTCGAGTCGAAGCCGAGCCGGACGCGATCGACGTTGCCGATCACGATCCCCTCGAAGTCGATCTGGGTCGTGGGCCCGATCCCGCGCAGCGGTTGTGCGAACCGCATCGCGAGCGCGAGCGACTCCTTGTCGGGGATCGCCATCGCGTGGACCCGGTCGTCGTAGAGGACGAACTTCGCGTTCTCCTTCGCCGGGTGCGGCGGATGCCGCGGGTCGGGCTCGCGCGATCCGATCGCGATGCCGCCGGCGACCACCGTCGCGATCGACTGGGTATCGAGTCGGAGGCCCGAGGCGTCGAGCGTGACGTCCATGCCGCTCGCGTTCCAGAACACCGATTGATCGGTGATCACGTGATCGTACGGCGAGTCGATGAACACCTCGATCTCGACGCTCTTGCCATCCGCCGCGAGCGCGATGTCGGAGATCGATCCGACCTGCTCGCGCCGCATGTAGACCGGTGACTTGATCGCGAGCGAGCCGCCATCCTGGGCGATCAACCGGAACGCGGAGCCGCGTTGATCGCGGAGGATGCCCGGCGGCTTCTCGAGGCCGGTGAAGTGATCGACGCTCTTCTTCGACGTTCCGACATCGACGCCGATGAACGCGCCGTTCAACAGCGTGCCGAGGCCCGACACGCCGCCGACGCCGATCCGCGGGCGTTCGACCCAGAACCGCGTATCCTCGACGGCGAGCTTCGCGAAGCCGCGATTGAGCTCCGCGGTGACGACGATCTCGTCGAGGTCATTGCTGATGTCGATGTCGGTGATCTTGCCGACCGGTACGTTCTTGTAGCGCACGTCGGACTGGCCGATCGTGAGGCCTTCCGCGCTCTCGAACTTGATCTTGATCGTCGGGCCGGTGCGGAGGTAGGTGCGAACTGCGAGTGCCGTCGCCGCGGCGATCGCGATCAGCGGGACGATCCAGATCGCGGCCGGGCGCCCGCGCTTGTGGCGATGGACGTTCGGCGCGGGCAGATCGTCGACGTTGATCTCGCTCATGACTTCACCCAGATCGTCCGCGGATCGAACGACGCCGACGCGAGCATCGTGAGCACGACGACGCTCGCGAACGGCAGCACCGCCGGCCCGGGCTCGACGCTCGCGAATCGGCCGAGCTGGACCACGGCGGTCAGCAGCGACACGACGAACACGTCGAGCATCGACCAGTGACCGATCACCTCGAGCGCGCGATATAGCCTCGTCCGCAGGCGCGGCCGCCACGTCGAGCGCCGCGACGACGTCACGAGCAAGAACCCGAGCACGATCAGCTTCGTCAACGGCACGAGAATGCTCGCCGCGAACACGAGCGCCGCGAGCTCCCACGAGCCCTCGCTCCACAGGAACTTGATGCCCGACAGGATCGTGTCGCTGCGCCGGATCGGAAACTGCTCGGTGTTCATCATCGGCAGCACGTTCGCGGGGAAGTACAGCGCAGCGGCCGCGATCACGAGCGCCCAGCAGCGCGTGAGGCCGCGGCGCGACACGCGTGGCATGAATGCGCCGCAGCGCGGACAATCGGCGTCGGCACCGGGCGAGCGCATCACGAGCTCGCACAGCGGGCAGCTGATGACGCCGAGCTCTGCCGCCGTCTTCATCGCGCCTCTTCCGCGCGCCGCCACAGCACGCCTTGATCGAACGAGCCCAGCGACGCCATCGCGATCGCCATCACCGTGATCCCGAACGCGCCCCAGCCGAGCACCGCGGTCGCGAGGCCCGACAGCTTGACGATCGCGATGATCACGCCGAGCAGGAACACCTCGACCAGCCGCCACGGGCGAAGCACCGCCATCGCGCGCATCACGAACCGAAACCCCGGCGGTCGCACGCGCAGGCTGAGCGGCACGAGCACCCACAACAGCAGCGTGAGCTCGACGAGCGGCGCGGCGATCAGCGTGAGCGCGAGGCCGGCCGCGACCACCGGCAGCCGGTAGTTGTACGACGCCATGATCGCGGCCCACAGCGTCGCGCGAGTCTGGTGGCCCGACGCGGACAGCGTGATCAGCGGAAACGCATTCGCGACGACGAACGCGATGGTCGCGACGACCGCGACGCCGAGCATCGCGGTCACTTCCGTCGTCGAGTGATAGAGCGGCGCATCGCAGCGCACGCAGCGCGCGGTCGTTCGGCCCGGCAGCTCCGCTCGGCGATGAACCGCGCCGCAGTACGCGCAAACCGCGAGCTCGGTCATCACTACGGGTCTAGCACGCGTGCGGCGAGTCAGTGCGCCATCAGCGCCTGGATCTCCTGTGGCGTCAGCGCACGGTCGAACAGCTTCACCTCGTCGAGCCGGCCCCGCATCGGCACGTCGATCGTGCCCTGGACCAGGCGATCGGCGCCGAACGTCATGATCCCTTGGTCGTAGACCAGCGGCGTGATCGCATCGCTCGCGATCGCGGTGCCGTCGGCAAACAGCGTCGCGGAGCTCGTGCTCCACGTGATCGCCATGTGGTGCCACGCGCCGGTCAGCACCTGGGTCGCCGAAGTGAACGAGATCGCACCAGCCTGGGTCTGCATGAACACGGCCCATTGGGTCGAGTCGCGCAGACACAGCTGCCAGGTGTTCCCGTTCGGGATCGTGTCGTAGATGACGCCGAACGGGCACGCGTACTGTCCCGGCGACGGCACCGCGTCGAACACGACCCACGCCGCGATCGTGCCGGTCTCGGTGCGCAGGTCGGCGGCGCTCGGCACGTCGACGCGATCGTTATTGAAGCTGTACGCCTTGTCGACCTGACCACTGCCCACCGAATTCGGGCACGCGGTGCACGTGCCGTCGTGACCGTGGCCGGTCGCATCCATCATCGGCAGCGAATCCATCGGGTAGTACGCGATCAGGTTCGCGGTCGCCGCGTCGATCGCCGAATCGGCTTGCGCGTCGAGCTTCGCCGGCGGCGCATCGCGCGCGAGCTCGGGCGGCGTCGGCGAGAATCCGCAGCCGGCGAGCATCGATGCGACCGCGATCCGCACGATCGCATTCTAGCCCACTAGGGCGTGCCGGTGACCGTCGCGTCGTCCGCGACCAGCGGCTGACGCGCATCGACGGCCTCGGCGGTCGACGAGCAATTCGCGAACGTCGCGGTCGCGTGGCGGAAGTAGTACGCCCACGCCGGCAGGTCGCCGAACATGTTCGATTCGGGGTACTGGTTCGGCGTCGCCTCGACCGGGCTCGCGGGAACCGTCGTCGCGCCGCCGGTGAACGCGACGTGGACGTTCGTGAACGCGAGGTTCGTGATCGGGTAGGTCACGGCGTTGAAGATGTGGCCCGTGATCAGCGAGCCCTGGTGCGGCGAATTCGCGTACGACGCGGTCGTGCCGAGGATGTCGGTGAACGAGACGTGATCGATGCTGCCGAGCTTCGGCGAGTCGCCGATCGGGTGCGTCGTGTTCTGCTGCGCGAGATAGACGAAGAACGCGCCGCCGGTGTGATCGAACTGGATCCGATCGAACGCGACGTTCGCGACGTCGGCGCCCTGACGCGACTCGACGGCCATCGCGGCGTACTGGACATCTTTGACGTACGAGTCTTCGATCGTGATCGAGCTGAACGCGCCGTACGTCGCGGTGCCGAACTTGATCCCGTTCGAGCCGCCGTTGTCGCCGGCGAACAGCGAGTTCTTGACGGTCATCGTCTGGATGCCGCGGCGCACGCCGGACTTCAAGCACATCGCATCATCGCCGCTGCGTACGGCGACATCGTCGACGGTGATATCGGTGCCGTCGACGATATCGATGCCGTCGTGCGTGATGTTGTTGCTCTGAACGTTGACGTTCGAGATCACGACGTGGTCGGTCTCCATCGCCACGAGGCTCCACACCGCGCCCTTCTTCAAGAACACGTTCGCGACGTTCAGGTGATCCGACAGTACGGACCAGATCAGGAGCGGCCGGGTCGCCTCGACGCCGGTGAACGCATCGCCCTGGCCATCGATCGTGCCGCCGCCATCGATCCGCAGGCCCGAGGTCTCGGGCGCGTAGAGCAACGCGCGCTGGCAGTTCGAGAGTTGGGTGTTGCCCGTGTTCGGGACCTGGGTCGGATAGTCTGCAGTGTTCGTGCTGCCGAGTAGCGTCGCGGTCGACGCGATGAAGAACGTCATGTGGCTCTTCAGCGTGAGCGAACCGCTGAGGAACGTGCCGGCGGACAGCACGACCGAGCCGCCGGTGCCGGCTGCCGCGTCGATCGCCTGCTGGATCGCGACCGCGTCGTTCGTGACGCCATCGCCGACCGCGCCGTAGCTGCGCGGATCGAACACCGGCTGAGGCGCTTCGCCGATGAACCCGGCCTCGGTGTAGATCTTGACGTTGTCGACGAGGATCGAGCCGCCGCCGGTGCCATCGAGGTAATAGCGGACCTGCTCGACCGAAGCGGTCGTCGTCCGCAGCGCGAGGCCGGTCGCCTTGCGCACACCGTCGATGAACAGGTCGAACGCGCCGTGATCGGTATCGACGACGAGGCGCACGCGATACCAGACGTTCGCGACGAACGGCTCGATCGTCTGGGTCGCCGCGCCGACGTGCGCGACGATGTTGCCGTCTTGAAAGGCGATCGATGCGACCGCATCGCCGGCGTGATCGTAGACGTACGGGATCGCGGCGAACCCGGCGGTCTGGCGTGCGAGCACTTTCGCTTCGAACACGATCCGGCCGTGCTGGGCGGGGAACGTCCTCGCGAGGTTCGCCGGGCGATCGAGCTCGACGCTCTTGTCGGCGGCGAACGGGACCTCGCGCACGGTCGCACCCGTCGAGTCGAAGCCCGTCGGCGCCGCGCCGGTCGGCATCGCGTTGAACTTCTCGTACAGGAGGTACGCGCCCGTGCTGCTGCTGCCGCTACCGCTGCCCGAATCGCCACCGATGACCTGCGCGTCCGGAGTGGCGGGATGGTTCGCGGCTCCACAAGCGGCCAGTAGGATCAAAAGTGCATGTCGCGCTAGGCTGCCGGCGTGAGCACGACCACGAACGTCGACATCAGCGTGCCCTGCGAGCACGTCGCCGAGACCAAGATCCGTCACGTCAAGCGGCCCGGCGCTGGGTGCGAGGACTGTTTGAAGATGAACCCGCCCGGCTGGTGGGTCCACCTTCGCGAGTGCCTGACGTGCGGGCACGTCGCCTGTTGTGACTCGTCGCCAAACCGCCACGCGACCAAGCATTACCACGCGAGCAAGCATCCGATCTGCGCTTCTGTCGAGGTCGGGGAGACCTGGACGTGGTGTTACGTGGATGAAAGCTTCCTGTCGGAATGAACGACGAACGCTTCTCCGAGACCTACCCCACGCTGACCGAGCGCGAGATCGAGCTGTTCCGCACGGTCTCGCACGAGCGCGCCGTGCATGCGGGCGAGGTGCTGTTCGAGCAAGGCGAGCCGACGACGAAGCTGTTCGTCGTGCTCGAGGGCAAGCTCCAGATCATCAACCCGCGGAAGGCCGGCGACGAGATCATCGTCACGTACGAGCCTGGCTCGTTCACCGGTGAGATGACGCTGCTCGCAGGTGGCCACGCGCTCGCGCAGTGCCGTGCATTGACCACGGGCCGGGTGCTCGAGGTCGATCGCCACCGCATGCGCCAGTTGCTCGCGGCGAGCTCCGCGCTCGGCGAGAAGCTGATGCGCGCGTTCATCTTGCGTCGCGCGCAGTTGATGTCGGCGAGCTACGGCGACGTCGTGCTCGTCGGCTCGCGCCATTCGGCCGATACGCTGCGCGTCCAGCAGTTTCTCACGCGCAACACGCATCCGCACGAGACGATCGACGTCGAGTCCGATCCGACCGCGCAGGGCCTGCTCGATCAGTTCGGCGTCACCGTCGACGACGTGCCGGTCGTGATCTGCCTCGGCAAGCGCGTGCTCAAGAACCCTTCGAACGAAGAGCTCGCCGCATGTCTCGGCTACACGCCGGAGCTCGATGCCGCGAAGGTCCGCGATGTCGTCGTGATCGGTGCAGGCCCCGCAGGGCTCGCCGCCGCGATCTACGGCGCGTCTGAAGGGCTCGACGTCCTCGTGCTCGAGTCGACCGCGCCAGGTGGCCAAGCCGGCTCGAGCTCGCGGATCGAGAACTACCTCGGGTTCCCGATGGGGATCTCGGGCCAGGAGCTCGCCGATCGCGCGTACTCGCAAGCCGAGAAGTTCGGCAGCGAGATCGCGATCGCGCGGACCGCGAAGCACCTCGATTGCGCGAAGCGACCGTACCGGATCGTGATGAACGACGATCGCGGCATCCTCGCCCGCACCGTGATCATCGCGACCGGCGCGCGCTACCACAAGCCGACGCTGCCGACGCTGCCACGCTACGAAGGCATCGGCGTGTACTACAGCGCGACCGCCGTCGAAGCCCGGCTGTGCGGTACCGAAGAAGTGATCGTCGTCGGCGGCGCGAACTCGGCTGGCCAGGCCGCGGTGTTCCTGTCGAACACGGCGCGCAAGGTCTACATGTTCGTGCGCGGCAAAGGCCTGTCCGACACGATGTCGCGCTACCTGATCCGCCGGATCGAGGAGACGCCGAACATCGAGCTCCACGTCGAGACCGAGATCACGGACCTCGCGGGCGAGCGCGACCTCGAAGGCGTGACCTGGGTGAACAAGGTCTCGGGCGAAAAAGTGTCTCGCCCGATCTGCCACGTGTTCATGATGACCGGCGCATCGCCGAACACCGAGTGGCTCGACGGCTGCGTCACGCTCGACGACAAGGGCTTCATCAAGGTCGGCAACGACCTCACCCGCGAGCACCTCGACATCGCGAAGTGGCCGCTGACCCGCCCGCCATTCCTGTTCGAGACCAGCCTACCCGGCGTGTTCGCGGTCGGCGACGTCCGTGCGAACAGCGTCAAGCGGGTCGCCTCCGCCGTCGGGGAAGGCTCGATCTGCATCCAGCTCGTCCACAAGGTGCTCGCCGAGTAGTAAAACGTTCGCGATGAAACGCGGAATGTTTCCGAACACCCCGATGCCGGGCAACGTCAAGACGGCGCTCGAGAAGCGCAAGCTGATGGATGCGTACCTCGCGCGGCCCGAGTACCAGCGCATCGAATATCTGAAGACGATCGCGAACGCATACGGCACCGCCGCGAAGGACAAGCTGCTCGAGCAGATGCTCGGCGAGCTCGAGAACGGCAAGCTGTATCGCGGCGCCGCGTGGTCGCCGCCCGCACCTGCGAAGTCCTGAGGCCAAGGGGCCAAGAGCCAAGCGTAGCTCCGCGCACGTCCAGAGCGATTTATGACGAACGCGAGGGACGTCCGCGAAGCGGACTTGGCTCTTGGCCTCCGGGCCTCACTGCGGCGTGTTCACCGCCAACGCACACCAGGGCGTCAGATTCGCGACGGGAATCACGACGTCGTCGGTCGCACCCGCTGCGGCGCAGTCTTCGTCCTGCGTCCATGGCACCCAGTCCGTGCCATGGCCACTGGTCTGCGCGTAGGACTGGAACGGGTCGTAGCTGTTGCTCTTCAGCATGAACACCGCCGGCGTCTGGCAGTTGCCCATCTGCTGCGCCGCTTCGTACGCCGCGATCACCGCGTACATCTTGTTCGTCGTGTGGTTCCAGCAGCACGTGCGCGACTTGGAGTAGTCGAGCGGCGCGAAGATGTAGTCGTCGATCGTCGTGCGATAGAGGTTATCGACCGCCGTGCGGTCCATCCCGAACTTGTCCTGCATGAGCGTGTAGAGCGACGTGAACGCGTCCTCGCGCCCGGTCCGCGCCGCGCACGACGACGGGTGATCCTGGAGGTACGTGCGCTTCTCGGCGATCACCGAGAGCAGCTGATCGCGCTGCGCGGTCGGGTCACCGTCGTTGAGGAGCGCAGCGAACGTCGCGATCCGCGCGCCGATCTTGGCGTAGTCGGTTTCGTTGATCCAGCTCGCCTCGTCGGCGTTCATCCAGGTGTTGAACCACTTGCCGTTCTTCACCTTCGCGACGCGGAACCGCTTGAGCCCACCGTTCAGGTGCGAGTACAGCGTCGTGCCGCCGTACGGCGTGTTGAGCACCGGACCGCCGCCTTCGTTATCGACGAACAGGTTGCGCGTCTGTCCCGGATCCTGCCACTGCGGCTGTGCCGGCGGATCGTTGCCGTAGATCGCCTGGAGCTCCATGCGCCCCGCGTCGAGCTTGTCGGCGCGCGTGACGATCGTCGTGTGACCGTCGACCTTCGGCGAGCGCGCGAACATCAGCACGTCGCCGGTGCGGACCGATTCGGGCACCAGGTTGTACGTGTTCTGGCTGTCGACCATGTTGTGCGAGCCGAGGTACGCCTGCGCGAACAGCACGAGGCGCGCGGCGCGCTTGTTGAGGTGAATCTCGTCGAGAAACGCGCCTTCGCGCGAGCCGGGTCCGAGGAACGGCAGGTCGTCGCCGGCCGAAATCCCGCGGCCGCGCAGCACGCTGTCCTTCGGCCAGGTCGCGCACTGGGCCGGCGTCTCGTTGGAGTAGTCCTTGTACTGCGGGAACAGCGGCGCGTCCTTCCACGGCCCCGCTGCGGTGCGCACGCCGAAGTGGCCGAAGTAGACCCGCGTGTTGCCGTCGTAGCCGACGAGGTAGACCGGCAGGTGGTACCAGGCCGCAAACGAGAACCGCAGGAGGATCGCGAGGTCGGCGCAGTCGACCTTGGGACCGGGAACCGACTTGCCGAACGGCGTCGAGATCGTGACGGTCTGGAACCACGCATCGACGCTTGGAATCTGCTGGAACGAGCCGATCCACGCCGCGTACTTCTGGTCCCAGTTCAGGCCGCTGTTCGCGGGCCACGCCATGCCGGCGAGCTTCGCGTCGGGCGTGTTGGTGTCTTCCCACTGGTTCGTGACGACCCACGCCTGCGAGTCGGAGTAGTCGGCGGTCGCCGACAGCGCCGGAATGCCGGCCGAGTCTTCCTTGCCGAGCGGCGGCCCCGGATCGAGCTCGGTCGCGTTATCGGTATCGTCGGACGGGGCATCCGTGCAGGCGGAGAGGGCCAGGAGGCAGAGGCAGAGCACGCGACGCATGCCCCCACCCTTCGCACGACCGGGGCCAACAAAAACCCGTGGAAGTATGCAACCTCCCGTCGCCACGAGCGGCTGATCGAGTTGACGGGGCCACTCCGGTGGCCAGGTCTGGCGAGGCCGGCTGCGCGGCTTGCGTAACCGAATGCACGCGACAGGTAACAAGCTCGAGATCCTTGGCGGGTCGGACCAAGGCTGGTGATACCGTCTCTGGGTGACGCGGGCCCACCTCGCAGTTTGGGTGTTCTGTGCAGCTTGCGCCGAAGCAGGGCACTCGTCCGGAGGCGGCCCGACGGATGGCTCGGTCAAGCCGATCGATGCCGCGAAGGCGATCGACGCGCACGTCACCCCGATGGACGCGCCGATGCAAACCGCCGGGTGTTCGACGACCGCGACGTGCATGGCACCGACGATGACGCTGGCGAGCATCAGCGGCGACACCGGCTCCGGGACCGCGAGCGCGAGCGGCTATCAGTCGGCGTGGTTCCAGATCCGCGTGACCGAGGACGACAGCGGCCCGTTCGGCGTGTCGATGACGATGACGGCGACGCTGACCTCGCCTGCCGCGACGAACTACGATCTCTACCTGTACGTCAACGGCGGCTCCGACGTGTTGAGCTGCACGACGCCGACCGGCGCCGCGACGAAGAACGGCACGATGCAGAGTCAGAAGCTGACGTGGGGTGAGACCGGCACGTTCTCGAACGGCAACGACGACAGCCGCACGGTCGTCGTCGAGGTTCGCGCGCCGGCGACCGGTTGCATGTCGAGCGCGGACTGGCAGCTCAACATCACGGGCGACACCTGATCCGCATCCAGAACGAACGCGCCGTTCCCGCACGCACCCAGCCTCGTTGATCGGTGTTGATCGTGCCTGCCGGGCCGAAGAACGGCTCGATGCACACGAACGGTTTGCCGGGCTGCGACCACATCTGGAGGTGGCGCAGATCCGGCGAAGCGTCGAGTGCGATGCCCGGCGGCGTGAAGGTCGAGCGACCGTCGATCGGCGCGGCGAAGCCGAAGTCGAACTCGTGATCGTCGTCGGTCTGGCCGGGACGAACGGCGGCCTTGTCGGTCCGCGCGATCGCGAAGTACGGATGCCAACCCGGCGACACCGGCACGTCGCGATCGCCGGCGACGATCGCGAGCTCGAGCTCGACGCCGCTGGGGACGATCATCACGCGGTGATGCGCGGTGAAGTCGAACGGGAACTGCGCGCGGGTCTCGGCATCGGCCGCGAGCGTCATCGTCAGCACGCCCGCCTCGCGCTCGGTCACGGCCCACGCGCGGTTGCGAGCGAAGCCGTGCTGCTTCATCTTCGTCCCGGTCAGCGTCAGCGTCTCGGCGACGAGCTTGCCGGCGAACGGAAACAACAGTGGGATCCCGCCGCGCACGTTCTTCGCTGGATCCAAGAGCGTGTCGCGATCGAGGTACAGCACGTCGCGCGCGCCGACGCGCAACGCGGTGACGAGGGCGCCGCGCTCCGGCACGACCTCGACGCTGACATCACCGAACGCGAGCGTTTCCATGGCTCATGATACGGCGAGATCGACCACGATCGGATCGTGGTCGGAAGGTCTCGGCGACGCGAGCCGCACGATCGACGGCGAGCTCGCCTTCAGCCCGCGGCCCGCGAACCAATCGAGGTGCGCGGCGACGACGCCGTTCCACGGGCGGAGTCGGCGGATCAGCCAGCGCGTGACCATCCCGCCTACGGCCTTTTGGACCTTCTCGATCGCGTACGGCTCGTTGAGGTCGTAGTTCATGGTGCCGCGGCCGCGCTCGTTGAAGCCGTCGACGGTGAAGCCGCGGTTCGAGAGCAGCTCGAACATCGGGGTCTCGTAGCGGCGCTCGGGCGTCAGGTAGTTGTTGATCGTGCCGCGGAAGCCAGTGACGAACAGCTTGTGGCAGATATCGCGCGCGAGCCGAAGCGCGGAGCTGTACTGATAGGTCGTCGTGTTGAGATCGCCGCCGAGGAGGACGGGCGCACCGAGCTTGTCGGCCTCGTCGAGGATCGCGGCGAGCTGGCGCGTGCGCTGCTTCGAATCCGCGTTCGAATCGAGGTGCGCCTGCGCGAACGTGACAGGACCGGCGACCGTCGCGATCGAAGCGACCGCCGCGCGCTTGCGGCCGAGCCGCTTCTCCGACGAGCCGAACTTGTCGCGCACGGCAGGGACGTCGGCGTTCACCGCCTTCAGGATCGGCGCGCGCGACAGGATCGCGTTACCGGCGAGTGCGAGCGTGCTCGCGACGCCTTCCGCGTTCTCGCCGAAGTCATCCTCGAGCGCGACATACGACACCGCGAACGCGTAGTTCATCCCGAGCGCGTCGGCGAGCTCGCGCGCGACGTGGCGATTGCCCGATCGGCCCATGCCGTCGTCGACCTCGCTCAGCATCAAGACGTCGGCGCGCGCGAGTGCCGGGTCATCGCGAAACGCCGCGATCAACCGGTCGAGGTGCGCACCGCGCTGGATGTTCCATGCCGCCGCCCGGAAGGTCGCGCCGAGCGGCTTCGCATCGTCCGCCGAGCGGACATCGATCCCGTCGAGGACGCGTTCGATTTCGCCGCCGATCTGCTTCCACAGCTCGCTGCGCTCGAGCTGCTTGCGCGTGCGCATCGCGCGCAGCGCGTCGAAGTGCGGCGCGAGACCGTGGTCGAGAGTGCCCACGCCGGGAGGCTACACGAATTGCGCAACGGAGCCTGTAGTCCCCAGCGACTCGTAGATAACGTCGCGAACGATCGCGCGGGCGCGCTGGCGCGAACTTCGCAACCAGCGCGCGCGTGCTTCGCTGCGCCTTGCTCGCCCTCGTGCTCTCCGCGTGTGCTGGACATCCGGACGTGCCTCCGCCCTCGAACGACGAGCTCGGCGCCGCGGGTGGCAAAGAAGACTCGCCGGCCGAAGCGCCAGGGCCGGGCTGGACCGGCATCGGCTACGGCGTCGAGTACCAGCAGGTCAACACCGGCACCGCGATCGTGATCGCGTACGGCGGCTACACCGCGCACCTGTCGTATTCGGCTGGATGGGCGAGCGAGCTCGTCGACGCGAAGCTCGGTGGCGAAGGCGTCGGTCACATCTACGCGGTCCAGGGTCCGCGCGACGCGAGCTACGCAGCGAAGGAGATCGGGAACTCGAAGCTGCGCGCGCACCTCGCGACGATCGACGACGGCGTGTCGCCGATCTATATCGTCGCGCATTCGAGCGGCACGTTCGTCGCGCACGAGCTGCTCGAGCAGCTGTTCGCCCACGATCAAACGAGTGTGCTGTCGCGGATCTCGTACTGGAATCTCGATGGCGGCGGCAGCGGCCTGACCGACGACATCGTCGCCGGCCTACACCGGATCACGTTCACGTACGCGCACGATCCTGCGCTGTCCTCCGGGTATTCAGAGAACAACGCGACGGCGCGCGCTCTCGCCGAGGAGTACGGCACGACGCCATTTGCGGTGACCGTGTCCCACACCGGCTGCGCGAACGGCGCCGGATGGTGCCTCCACGACGTGCTGATCACGCACCGTCCTCACAATTCGACGTCGTACGACCTCGCCGACGACTACACGGACTACGCGAACCGGCCGATTACCGTCGAGTATTTCTGAGTTTCGGAGACCGGAGTGACGACCGGTCGTTACCCTAAACTTCACCGAATTTGACCGATTCTACGGACTGATGATTCCGTGGATCCAGGCAGATACCGAGACCAGCAGGATCGTCGACAGCGAGTCGACGAATCGCGGGATCATCCGGGCGTCGCTCGTGTGCGTCAGCGGCCCCGGGCTCGGCCGTGCGTACCCCGTCGCGAAGAGCTCCGTCACGATCGGCCGCAGCAGCGCCGATATCACGATCCCCGAGGGTGAAGTCTCGCGCCGCCACGCGAAGCTCTCGGCGATCAGCAACGGCGCGTTCCAGCTCGAAGACCTCCAGAGCTCGAACGGCACGCTGCTCAACGGCGCGCGGATCACCCGGCCGACGACCGTCGCGGTCGGCGATCGGATCCAGGTCGGTCGCACCGTGCTCGTGTTCACGCAGCACGACGAGCTCGCCGACCGCGTCGAGCGCATGCAGCGCCTCGAAGCGATGTCGACGCTCGCCGGCGGTATCGCGCACGACTTCAACAACGCGCTGTCCGTGATCATGTTCAACCTCGATGTCGTCGCCGCCGAATTGCCCGAGGGCGACGGCCGCGCGAGCCTCGAGGAGATTCGCGATGCGACGACGTCCGCGATCGCGCTCGCGAAGCGCCTGCTCCGACTCGGCAAGCCGGAATCGTTGCCGTTCGCGGCGGTCGACGTGCAGGAGCTCGCGACGAAGACGACTGCGATGGCGCGCCGGCGCGCGACCGCGCCGATCGAGATCGCGATCAACATCGAGCCCGGTGCGCGCGTGCTCGGCTCGTACGACGAGCTCCATCAGGTGCTGTTCAACCTGTGCATCAATGCGATCGATGCGATGCCGAAGGGCGGCCGCCTGGCGATCGCTGCGCGGACGATGAAGATCAGCTCCGACGAGGCGCTCGCGCGACAGCTCATCGGCGCCGGCCTGTACATCGAGCTGTCGGTCACGGATAACGGCTGCGGCATGGATTCGGCGACGCTCGCTCGCGCGTTCGAGCCGTTCTTCACGACGAAGCCGCGCGACAAGGGCACGGGCCTCGGGCTCGCGATGATCCATTCGAGCGTGCGCCGCCATCACGGCGCCGTCGACGTCCAATCGGTCGTCGGCTACGGCACGACCTTCCGGGTCACGTTGCCGGTGTTCAGCGAGTGAGGCGCCGGCTCCCTGGGGTCTGCTGACCGCCGCGCGGTTCCGCGGTGTTGCGTGAAGATCGTCGCGGCTCGCTCTATGCAACTTCATAGGGCATGCGCACGGCGTTGCTCATCACGATCACCGCGAGCTGCACGATGCCGATCGATACGACGCATGCACTCCGCGTCGAGCCGGCGGCGATCGCCATGGATGTCGACCTCGCGGCGGCACCGCCGACGGCGGCGTTGCACGTCGTCTCGGTCGGCGATGATGGTAGCGAGACCGATGTCACTGCGGGCGCGACGTACGCGTTTACGGGTCCGCAGCTCGGTGCGGTCGCGAACGGTCAGCTCGCGAGCGACGGTTTGACCGGCGGCGCCGCGCAGCTCCAGATCACGTTCCACGAGCTCGCGGCGACGATCGATGTCACCGCGAACGTGCACGGCAAGCGGATCGTCGACGGTGCGCTAGCCGATGCGTTCGCGACCGCGACCGCGACACCGGCGGCACTCGCGATGATTCCCGGCGATGGCGTCGTGCTGCCGCCAAACCTCGGCGAGCTCGCCGTCGCGTGGACCGCGGATCCAGCGGCCGACCTGCACCAGGTCCACATCACCGCGCCGTACCTCGACGTCGAGGTCGACGCGCCGGGATCGAGTGCGATCACGCTCGCACCGAACGAATGGCAAGCGGTCGCGCGTACCGCGCGCGGTGGTGCGGTCAACGTCGACGTCGCGAGCTTGCAGAGCACTGCACCGACGACCGCACAAACCGCGACCGCGACATACCGGGTCGCGAGCTTCGAAGCGAACGACATCCTGTTCGGCGCGATGGTCGGCACCGAACTGCCGGTACTCGCGCGCTACGCGATGAAGACCGCGACGCCGCGCGCGTTGGTGTCCGGTCCCGAGGGCGGCTGTGTCGGCTGCCATGTCTCGGTCTCGGCGGACGGCACGCGGATCGTTGCGGGTATGCCTTCGATCGCGGGCGGCGGCGCCGGGATCCTGTTCGATGCGACGAACGGAACGATCCTCGCGACCTCCGATGCGATGCCCGATTCACCGTGGAACGCCGCCGCGTTCGATCCGAGCGGCGCGCTGATCGCGGCGACCCGCGCCGGTGGCCTCGCGATCCGCGATGCCTCGACGGCGGCGATGGTCCAGCCGATCGCGATGGACGAGCTCGCGACGTCGCCGACAATCGCGCCCGACGGCAGCGCGCTCGCATACACGGTGGTCGATACCGCCGGTCAGACGATCGCGAATCCGATGGGCGCCGCGTTGCACGTGCGGCCATGGAACGTCGCGACCGCGGCGATCGGTACGCCGATCGAGCTCGTGCGCGATGGCCGCGGCGTCGTGATGCCCGCGTATTCGCCCGACGGTCGCTGGATCTCGTACGCGCACTCGGCGGATCCCTCGACGGAGTCGCCCACCGGTGCCGCGGCCGTGCGCAGCGACGGCAGCGGGCAGATCATCGAGCTGACGACCGATCCGCTCGATCAGAACGCGCGGTGGGCTTCGCCGGTCGTGAACGGCCAGGTCTGGATCGCGTTCGTGTCGGCCCGGCCATTCGGCACGCTCGCCGCGGGGACGAAGCAGCTGTGGCTCGAGCAGCTCGATACCGCGACGGGCACGCTGTCACCGGCGATCCACTTGCCGGGGCAAGGTGACATCAACGTGCTGCACGGGCCGAACGCGCTACCGAACTGACGCGGCAAGCCACGTGATTTCCTGGAGATCGCGGTGATGTCACAGCCGTGCCGGCTACCTCGTCATATCGGCATGAAGGCACGCATCAACAACATCGTAGGTATCGTTCCGAAGGCGTTCGAGGCCGCACTGGCCCTCCACAAGTCCGCACACGACTGCGGCGTCCCGCAGAAGACGCTGTACCTGATCGCGCTGCGCGCGAGCCAGATCAACGGCTGTAGCATCTGCGTCGATATGCACTCGAAGGAGATGCAGAAGGCGGACGAGCCGTTCGAGCGGATCGCCGCCGTCGCCGCGTGGCGCGACACGCCGTTCTTCAGCGACGCCGAACGCGCGGCGCTTGCATTGACCGAGGCGGGCACCCGGATCGCGGATCGCGAGGATCCGGTTCCCGATGCGCTGTGGAACGAGGCGGCGAAGTACTACGACGAGAAGGGGCTCGCCGGCCTCGTCATCGCGATCGCGACGATCAACGTGTGGAACCGGTTCAACTTGATGACCCGGCAGATCGTCGGCAGCGTCAAGTGGTGAGCTAACGCTTGCGTGTCGCAGCCGCGAGATATGCCCGCCCGCGCGGCGAGATCTCGTAACCGACCTCGAAGCTCTGGGTCAGACCGAGCTTCTTGAGCTTGCGGACGTCGACCTTGAACGGCAGCGTCTCGCGGCCGAGCTTCTTCGCGAGCTGCGAGGCCGCGATCCGCGGGTGCTTGCCGATCAGCGCAAGCGTCTTCTTCGTCCACGCCTCGTCGCGATCGAGGCGCGCGAGCTTCGTGCGGATCGTCGCGACGTCGTCGGCGGTCAGCTTGTCGGCGAGCGCGATCTCGACCCGGTCGCCATCGCCGCCGTGGTGGAGCTCGACCCGGTACACCGGCGTCGAAGCATCGAGCGGGCCGAGCTCGGCGAGATAGGCAACGAGCTCGGCGCGCGTCGCGAATCCGGCAGCTGTCGCATCGGCATCGCGGATCGTGTCGACCGTGACGAGCTCGATCCGGTCGACCTCGAGCACGCCGATCGGATGACAGCGATAACGCCCGCCCGGCTTGACGTGCGGCTTCTGCCAGCGCCGGTACGTGACCGTGATCGAGCCGTCCTGGAGGCCGGTGAAGAACGGTTTCTTGAAGAGCAACATTTAGTCGAAGCGGAACGAGTACTGGAGCTGCAGCTTGCCCGGTTGGCCGAGCGGAGGCAACGCGAGCGAATCGATCGAATCGCGCAGGCAGCTGTCGAGCTGGGCGCCGAGCTTGGCGCCGTCGGGACCGACGATATCCGCGCTGTCGATCACGGTGCCGAGGTCTGGATCGCTCGTCATCGTCATCTGGGCGACCGCGGTCTTCGGGTCGGTGATACCGGCCTGCTTGAAGCACTCGGCGAGGATCGGGATCGCGGCGGTCAGCGCGTCCTCGAGCTCTGGACCGACCGCTTCGAGCGGGATGATCGGATCTTCATCGACGACGGCGCTTCCCGCCGCCCGCGCCTGGGTCGCGCGAGCTTCCCGGGCCTTGCGAACCCCGGCCGCGATCTGGGCGCCGAGCTGCTTGCGCTCTTCCGGGGACAGCCGGCGGGTCTTCGCGGCGGTCGGCGATGCTGGCGTGGGCGCCGCAACCGGGCTGGCCGTCGGCGCTGGAGCAGTCGGTGCTTCGCGCACCGGTGGTGTGGGGTGGCGGCGCCAGACCAGGGAGCTGGAGATCAGCGCCACGGCGATCACGAGCCAGAGCAGCGAGCGCTTGTCGATCATGGGTATGTCTCCTCGGAATCTGGCAAGATGCCGCCGTGCCGCCCGACGACGACGACTCGAGAAGTAACCGCGAGATCAAGCGCGGCAAGGTCCGCCGCGAAGGCGACCGTACTGCGAAGCTCGCGAGGGCGTTGATGGACTTGAAGGCGCCCGTGCTGAAGCGGCTGGAGATCGATGAAGAGCTCCGCGATGCGATCGATCGAGCGCGGACCGTGACCGCCCCGATCGCACGCCGCCGCGCCGAGCGCACGCTCGCCGGCGACCTCCGCAGGTTCGACACCGCCGACCTCGATGCGAAGCTGCAGAAGGTCCACGACGGGAATGTCGACGAGCAGCAGTTTCATCTCGCGGAGCGGTGGCGTGCGAAGTTGATCGCCGAGGGCATTGGCGCGGCGAAGACGCTCCCCGGTGGGGAGACTCCCGAGTTGGTAAGGATGATCGATGCGGCGCGCAAGGAAAAGGAGACCGGCAAGCCGCCGGGGGCCTCTCGCGCGTTGTTTCGACACGTCGCCGAGATCCTGAAGGTCGCGCGCCGCAATGCGGAGCTCGCCGCGGTGGAGTCCGACGACGCGCCTGCCGACGACGAAGACGAAGACTAGGCCGCGAGGATGCCCGACGGCTGTGGCCGTTCGAGCACGACGAGCTGGCGCTCCGCGATCTCGGTCCACCGATCGTTGTCGGTCAGCGGCTCGCTCGCGATCAGCGCGACGCCACGGCGCTGCGTGGTGTACAGCGCGCGACCGAGGCGGTGCGCGTACAACCGATCGCCGGCGGAGAACAGAAAGCTCGCCGAGCCGATGCTGCCGAGTGCGTGGAGCGCACGAACCGCGGCGGTCACACCCGACGTCACCTCGCCGGTGCGATCGATGTGGGTCAGCACGAACATGAACAGCTTCTCGCTATCGGTCGTGCCGATCAGCGACGCGGTGTGCTCCGCCGCCGTCGCGGCGACCAGTGGCGCGGTATCGACCGTGCCGTTGTGCGCGAACACGAACCGGCCGCGCTGGAATGGATGGGTGTTCGCGAGCGAGAGCTCGCCGACCGTCTTCTTGCGGATGTGCGCGATCGCGAGCACGGCTTCTTGATCGAGGCCGGCGTAGTCGGCGCAACGCGCGGCGCAGGTCGTGCTGCGCTTGATCGTCCACACGTCGTTGCGGCGCAGCGCGAGGCCCCAGCCGTCGGCGTGCTCGTTCGACAACACGCGCAAGCTGCGCGGTGCATCGTGCAGGAGGTCGCGGACCGAGGTCGGTCTTGCCGCGGCCATTCCAAGCATCCGGCACATCGTCTTCACGATAATAGACGCTCGAAAAAAGGCGAATATTCAGTGCTCGCTGCGCGAGAAAAATCGCAACCGCGGTCAAGCAGGGCCTGGGTGCGATGGGTAGGTTCGACACGTGAAGCGCGAGACCCTGACTTTCTACGAAGATGGCGTACGGCGAGCGCTGACGGCAATCGCCGCAAACCTCGACGAAGCGATCGATCTCACGGCGCTCGCGAAGCGCGCCGCGTTGTCGCCGCTCCACTTCCACCACGTGTTTCGCGGCATGGTGGGAGAGACGCCACTCGAAGTGCACCGTCGCTTACGTCTCGAACGTGCGGCGGTGCAACTGGCAGGCAGCGACGCGGCGGTGACGACCATCGCGTTCGATGCCGGTTACGAGACGCACGAGTCGTTCACGCGCGCGTTCAAGCGTGCGTACGCCGCTTCACCGAGCGAGCTCCGCGCACGTGCGCGCGAGGCCCGCGATGCCTGCAGCCGTCCCCCGCAGCTCGAGCTCGCGGCGCGGTGCGGGCTTCACTACGCACGACCCGATTTCACCCTCACGACAGGAGCAAGCACCATGAACGCGACGATCGAAACCATGCCGGCGATGAAGGTCGCCACCGTCCACCACGTCGGCCCGTACAACCAGATCGGTGAGGCGTTCGCCCGCCTCGGTCCGCTCGCCGGACCTTTGATCGGTCAACCAGGCTGCATGATGGTCGGCATCTATCACGACAACCCCGAAGCGGTTCCCGCCGCCGAGCTGCGCAGCGATGCCGGCCTCGTCGTGCCCGCGAACGCGAAGGTTCCCGCCGGCCTCGACACGACGCTGATCCCCGCCGGCCGCTACGCGAAGGCGATCCACAAGGGCCCGTACGAAGGCCTCCCCGATGCGTGGTCGCAGCTGATGGGCGCGTGGATCCCACAGCACGACGAGCGGATCGGCGACGGCGTGTCGTTCGAGGTCTATCGCAATACGCCGATGGACGCGAAGCCAGACGACCTCGTCACCGAGCTGTACGTTCCTCTCAAGTGAACAACTTCGTCATCCACTTGAGCATCCGCTGCACTTTCGGCGTGTACGGCGGATAGACCTGCTTCAGCAGATCCAACCGGCCCTGCCGCAACACGGCGCGCTCGTGCGAGAACGCCTTGAACCCGTAGAACCCGTGGTAGTTGCCCTGCCCGCTCGCGCCGATGCCGCCGAACGGCAGGTTCTGGTTCGCGAAGTGGATCAGCGTGTTGTTGATGCACGTGCCGCCGGCGGTCGTCGCCGCGATCACGTCATCGATCCGGCGCTCGTCGGTGCCGAACATGTAGAGCGCGAGCGGCTTGTCGCGCGCGGTGATGAACTCAGGCACTTCGTCGAGTGACTTGAACGTCAGCACCGGCAAGATCGGGCCGAAGATCTCCTCGGCCATCACCGCGGTATCCGGCTTCACGTTCGTCAGCACCGTCGGTGCGATGTAGCGCTCGCTCGCGTCGGTCTGGCCACCGACCTCGACCGTCGCACCGGCCTTCACCGTCGCGTCGAGCATGCCCTTCAGGCGATCGAAGTTGCGGTCGTTGATGATCCGGCAGAAGTCCGTCGACTTCTTGCGGTCGTCATCGCTGGCGCCGTAGAGGTCGGTGATCGCCGACTTCAGCGCGTCGACGAGCGGCTTCTGCTTCGCCTCCGAGACCATCACGTAATCCGGCGCGATGCAGGTCTGGCCGCCGTTCACGAACTTGCCCCACACGAGGCGCTTCGCCGTCGTGTCGAGATCCGCCGAGTCGTCGACGATCGCCGGCGACTTGCCGCCGAGCTCGAGCGTCGTCGACGCGAGGTGCTTCGCCGCGGCCTCCGCGACGATCTTGCCGACCCGGGTCGAGCCAGTGAAGAAGAAGTGCTCGAACGGAAGTGCGAGAAGTTTTTGGGTCTCGACCGCATCGCCCTCGACGACCGCGACTTCGTCTTCGGAGAACACGTCGCCGAGCAATTCGACCAGCAGCTTCGACGTGTGTGCCGTCAGCTCCGACGGCTTGACGATCACGCAGTTGCCGGCCGCGACCGCCGCGATCAGCGGTGCGATCACGAGCTGGAACGGGTAGTTCCACGGGCCGATGATCAGGACGACGCCCTTCGGCTCGTAGACCACCTCGCTGTGCGTACCGAACAGCGACATCGGGGTCTCGATCCGAGACGGCCGCATCCACCGCGCGAGGTGCTTGATCGCATCCTTGATCTCGACGAGGACCGGGAACACTTCGGTGATGTCAACCTCGGTCGGTGACTTGCGAAAGTCCTTCGCCATCGCGTCGCGGATCTTCGCTTCGCGCGACGTGATCGCCTCGCGCAAGCGCTCGAGCTTGCCGATCCGCTCGACCGCGGTCGTCCGTTTGATCGCGGCGCGGTTCGCTTGTTGACGGCGGAACAGCTCGTGGATGCGATCGGGGGCGATAGCGGGCTCGGCCATGCCGTCAGCTTAGCGCTTCGCGGCGGCGCCGGCGCAAGAGCATCGACGCATACGCGACGACCGCACCGACGCTGGCCCAGGCGGCAAACCACGGAATGTCGTCTGCATCACCGCGATGGAGCTTGAAGAGCTCGAACTGGGCGGTCGCGAGCACGAGGCTGACGGTCGCGACGATGACTCCGAGCGGCATGACCCACGGCGCTTCGAGGAGACGGAGCCAGCGCGACGGGCGCGTCCGTTCCCGTGCGCATGCGATGCCGATCGAGATCGCGAGAGCGAGAGCGACCAATCCCGCTTCGAGGGCGTTCCATTGGGCTTGGTCCGAAACGCGCCTGATCATGTCGGCGACTGCCGGGTGGTAGATACGAACCCGATAGTCGGAGACACCAAGGGCGCTCGCGTGGAGGTACGGCGTGGCGTGGAAACGGACGAGGTCGATCGACCGATCGATGTACTGATTCAGCCCTGTCCACGTCAGCAACACGGCTGCGGTGATCAGCTTCGAGCTGACCTCCCACCGGTCAGATCCACGGCGGCGAATGATTCGCGACGCGAACATCCCGACTACGATCGCAATGCCACACGCCGAGATCGTGAACCACGTCGTCGCGACGACGCGGCTGTCCTGGCACGGCCCCGTGGCCACGCGGTACGCCTCGACGAACAGACAGTCGGTTCGGTGGTGGTACCACTCGACGGAATAGCCAACGACCCCAACCACGGTGAAGAGACCGGCCGTCACGATGGCCGCGAGTGGACGCGATCGTGGCGGTCGACCTGCTAGCCCGAACATCGCCATGACCACGAGCCCCAGCGCGATCGCGAGTTGTGGAGCTACGTGGGCGACGGTGAAGCTCTCTTCGTACAAGGCAACAGCAGCCACGCCTCCGAGGACGAACGGTAGCGCGGGCATGATCACCGGCCGCCACGCGCGGCGCGGCTTCTGTGCCGGCTGCATCTCTTGAAACCAGGACGAGCTCGGTGGGATGGCCTGACGATCCGTCGCCGACAGCGCGGCGAGGTCCGACGTGATCAACTTGTCGATCATGGCGTTTCTCCGGAAAGCTTGGGGACGGCCGCATGGCGGGCCTCGTAGTACGCGCGCAACCGATCGCGCCCGCGCGCGAGGCGCGACTTGACGGCCGACGCCGTGCAGTGCTGCAGCGCTGCGATCTCGTCGACCTGCCAGTTCTCGATCTCGTACAGCACGATCGCTTCGCGCTGCACCGCGGGTAAAGTCGTCAACGCTTCGCGCGCGCGCCGCGCGGCTTCTGCCGCATCCGGCGACCATTCGCTGACGCGATAGTTGCCGCTCGCCGCGGGCTCGTCGGCGGAGAGTTGCTCGGGCAGCGGCAGAAACCGGCGCCAGAACGCTCGGCGCAGTCGGCTGTGATGGATCGTGATCACGATCCGGTAGAGCCACGGCTTGAACGCGGCGTCGTCGCGCAAAGAATCGAGCTTCGCGAGCGCGCGGATCAGCGCTTCTTGAAATAGGTCATCGCCATCGCTGCGCGAGCGCGAGAGATGCCGCGCGAATGCGAGTGCACCCGCGTACAACGGCTCGAGCAGTGCTCGAAATCGCTCGTTCTCCATCGCCACCGCCAAGACACCCTATCCCGGTGGTTTGGTCGCACACGATCTACGAAATCGCCCAACCCGCGCTAATTGCTGAGATCCGCACGCACGACGAGGTCTTTCTCCTCGTGCGAGACCACGGCGGCACGCCAGCGCGCGAGCAACGCATCCGCCTTCGCCTTGCCCAACCGCTTCGTCAGCACCTGATCGATCGTCGGTGCTGCCGTGAACGCGGCCTTCGTCGGCGCGAGCCAGAGCGAGACGAGCTTGCCGCTGCCGTATTGATCGAAGAACGCGACGCGCGCCACCGGATACTTCGCGGCGACGAGCTCCTTCACGATTTCACCCCACGCCTTCTCGTACGAATCGTCGAGCTTGATCAGGTCGTAGCTGATCACTCCGAAGCCACTCGGTTCGATCGCCGCGTAGTCGAGCCCCGGCTCGCGCACCCAGATCTCCGAATGGTGCGGCGGCACGAGCGCGTCGTCGGAGCGATCGTTGTAGAGCTTCTGCGCCTTCGGATCGAGCGTGCCCGTCGGCTTCGCGTCGAGCTCCGCCCAGCTCGTGAACGATCGCAGCGTGAGAAACGTCGAGCCGCCGACCTGGAGGATCGTGCCGCCCCACGGATCCGAGACGTGATGTGCCGCGATCCACGCGACCCAATCCTTTCTCGCTTGCTCGAACTGACCGACTTTCGCGGGATCGAGGTTGTCGATATGCACCTTCCTGCGCGGCGGTTCGGCGAACGCCGTCGAGGTCAATGCGAGCAACACGAGTAGCCAGTGCATGCCACGCAGTAGCGCGACTCCGGTGATTTCGCACCTGGCTGTTGGAGTTGCCGATCGCGCTGCCGAAATGGCGACACGTGTCGCAACAACTGCAGGTGTGGCAGCTTCGCTCGGACCCGCACCTCCCGAATTCGGGCATTTAACGGCTGGCCCGCCTGTTGCTCCTACATCCGTCATGACTCGGCAGTTCCATCAACCGGTGCGGCTCGTACCTCGGCGCCCGAAGCGGATTCCGCGCGAGCATTCGGTGAGCTTCACGTGTTTTCACCTGGTCTACGAACCCGACGAGGATTCGTACTTCCCGATCGAGACGCTCGATCCGACGAACGCGATGCGCCACCTGGTGTTCAAGCCCCGCCCGCTCTAGCGCAGGGCTGCTGCGACGCGATCCCAGGCGGTGTCGCCCAGGTCGGCGAGCGGATGGACCTCACCGCACTTCGCGCACGCGCGATCGCTCGCGTTGAACGCGTTGACCGCTGCCAGATAGGCATCCTGAACGATGCCCGGTGCGATTTCGGTCGAGGCGACGAGCTCGCCACACGTGCAGAACCAGGCGACGGCCTCGCGCACGGCGGGCTCGACCTTGAGCCGGATCTGCACGTTTTCACCATCCGGAAATAGCCGGCTCGGCACACACGCGGGCACGTAGACCGTGTCACCGGGCTCGAGCGTCATCGTGTCGTGGCCGTGCAGCTCGATCCGACCGCGGCCGGCCATCTGGATCACGACCTGATCGGCTTCGCTCACGAGGAAGAACGGCTGCGCACAGCGATTGCGCGACAGGTGCGGCATCGGATCGGTGCCGGGCTGACCGACGGGGAAATCGTCGTAGGAGCCCCACGCATCGCGCGCGTCCCTGAATACGTTGAGCGTCTTCTTGCGCTCGATCACTGCCAAGCCTTCTCGATATCGGCGCGCGCGCGATTCGCGAGCTCGACGTACTGGACGTAGCGACGCCAGCCCATGAGCTCGGAGGGAAACCGCGGCTGCGGGTGGCCGTTCGGGCACGCTCGCTCCTCGCGGTTGTATTCATCGACGGCGTCCGCGTAGAAGCGAATGTTCGCGAGCTCGGGAAAGTGCGCGTGCTGTGGACCGCTCCAGATGTCGCGATCGACGCGAAACGCGATCTCGTTGCACGACGGGCAGCGCAGCACGAACGCTTCGTTCTGCGGGCCCTGCTCCTTCATGCGGATGATGATCAACGCGATCTGATACTGCTTGCCCGTCGCGCCGGTCGGCTGGCGCAGGAACGTCGTCACGCCGTGCGTGCCCTGCTGGAGGTAGAGCTGGCCGGTCTGGATCAACCCGCCGTCGCCCGCCATGCAGAGGATGACCTCGGGGATGTCGTTGTAATGGTAGAAGTGGACGCGCGGCGTCTCCGGCAACGTGAGAGACAGCGCACCTGTCGGCACGATGTCGCCGGGGCCGAAGTATGGAAACAGCGGCAGCTGCTCCAGCATCCCCTGGTGCGCCATCATGTGCGCGAAGACGTTCACCTTCAGTGGACGCTTCGTCGGCTCCTTGCCGAACCAGCTCATCCACCAACCATCTTCGAGAGATCCGCGAAGCTGGCGGCGAACTGCAGCTCCTTGATCTCGTCGAACGGGAAGCCGATCCGCTCCATCTCGCGCGCCACGGCGGCCTCGTTCTCGCCGTCGTAGACATTTACAATCAGCCCATCGGCCATATTGGCGTAGCACTGCACGAACGTCGCGAACTTACCCTCGAGGACCGTCGGGACATTCTTCTGGAAGTCCTCGGGCGACACGCCCGGCGCATGGTGGACGACGATGTAGCGTGGCATGCCCGGATCGTAGATCATCAGAGCTAGGGTGGATCCGTCCAACGAGCGGTTATTGGCGTTGTCCGAAGCGTTCCATGCTTTCGCGGAGGGCACGACCGATTACGCAGAGTTGCTCGCGACAGTCGCGCGCAAGCTGACCGAGCTGATCGGCGATGCGTGCGTCGTCTCGCTCGCGAGCGAAGAGGGCACGTGGCTGCAGCCAAATGCGGCATGGGCGCGAGAGCCGAATGTGATCGCGCTGTTGAGCGAAGCGCTGGCGGATGACAAGGGGCGAGATGGACGCGGTCATGCGGCGAGCGTGCTCGCGACCGGCAAGTCGGTTCTCATTCCGGAGATCGATCCGGAAAAGCTCGCGGGCGATGCGGAGCCCGCGTTTGCAAACGTGGTTCGCGCGCTCGGCATCCGGAGTTTCCTCTCGGTCCCGCTCGAGAGCCGGGGGCGTCGCATCGGTGCGGTCGCACTGTTCCGGTTCGAGCCGGGCACGCCGGCCTACACCGAAACTGACCTCACGTTCGTGCGGATGTTGAACGAGCACGCCGCGATGGCGATCGCGAACGCGAAGCTGTTCGAGTCGCTGCAGCGCGAGCTCGCGCAGCGCGCAGCCGCGGAAGAACAAGCGAAGACGTTCGTCGCGCTGATCGAGAACAGCACCGACATGATCGCGATGGCCGACTTCGAAGGCCGCGTGCTGTTCGTCAACGCCGCCGGTCGCGCGCTCGTCGGCATTCCGCCCGACTTCGATGTCCGTACGATGACGATCGAAGACTTCCACACGAGCGGCGGCCTGTCGCGCGCCGAGACGATCCGCGACAACGGCAGCTGGGAGGGCGAGGGCCGGCTGCGCCACCAGCAGACCGGCGAGATGATCGCGACGCAGGTCAGCTCGTTCCTGTTGCGCGATGCCGGCGGCACGCCGTTCGGATTCGCGACGGTGCAGCACGACGTGCGCGAGATGAAGCGGCTCGAGGCGGAGCTGCGCCAGGCGCACAAGATGGAGGCGCTCGGCCGGCTCGCCGGTGGCGTCGCGCACGACTTCAACAACCTCCTGACGGTGATCCTCAGCTACTGCGCGATCCTCCAGAAGGGCTTGCCGCGCGAGAGCCGCAACGCGCGCGATGTCGAGCAGATCGATCGCGCGGCCCAGCGCGCGGCGGAGCTGACGAAGCAGTTGCTCGCGTTCAGCCGCCGCCAGGTCCTCGAGCCGAAGCCGCTCGAGCTCGGTCGCACCGTGCGCGCGATGGAGAGCATGATCCGCCGGCTGATCGGCGAGGACATCGAGCTCCACATCGTGACGCCGCCGGATCGCGACGCGGTGATGGTCGATGCCGGTCAGGTCGAGCAGGTGGTGATGAATCTCGTCGTCAACGCACGCGATGCGATGCGCGGCGGTGGCGTGCTCACGCTCGAGACCTCGCACTGCACGCTGGCGGAGCGGCGCGGTGGCGTCGAAGCCGGCACGTACAACGCCCTGTCGATCACCGATACCGGCAGCGGCATCGACGAAACGACGAAGGCGCACTTGTTCGAGCCGTTCTTCACGACGAAGGACCTCGGCAAGGGCACGGGGCTCGGATTGTCGACGGTGATGGGTATCGTCCAGCAATCCGGTGGCTATCTCACCGTCGAGAGCGAGGTCGGCAAGGGCGCGACGTTTCGGGTGTTCCTGCCCGCGATCGCGAATGCCGCGACGCCGAATCTGCTGTCGACCCCGCGTACGATCACGCACGCCGGCGGCAAGTTCCGGATCCTCGTCGTCGAGGACGAGATCGAGGTCCGGAATCTGATCTCCGATGTACTGCGCGACGGCGGCTACGAGGTCCTCGATGCAGAAGATGGCGAGCACGCGCTGCTGACCGCGGCGAAGGTCGTCGGCGATATCCACCTCTTGCTGACCGACGTGATCATGCCGAAGATGAGCGGGCGCCAGCTCGCGGCGCGCTTCGTCAACGTGCGCCCCGACATGCGCGTGCTCTACATGTCGGGCTACACCGACGACAAGCTAGGTCATCACGGCGTGCTCGACCCCGATGTCGCGCTGATCCAGAAGCCGCTCACCCCGGAGGGATTGTTGTCTCGGGTGCGGGCGATGCTGAAGTAGGCGACGCCTTGCGCACGCCGTTGACGATCACGAGCCCGAGCAGCACCGCGGCGCCGAGGTAGAACCGCACGCCGAGCGGCTCGTCGCCGGGGAACAGGATCGCGGCGAGGATCAGCGTGTAGACGGGTTCGAGGTTCGTCGTGACCGCGACCGTGAACGGCGACAGCGTGCGGAGGACGTGGAGCACGAGCACCTGCGGGACGACGGTGCACATCACGCCGAGCACGATCAGCCAGCCGAAGTCGGCGTGCGAAGGGGTCACGAACTGCGCCGGCGCGACGACGAAGCACAGGCTGACGACGACGAGCGCGGACGTCGCTTCGTAGAGCATCAGCCGCTCGGGCAGCTCGTGCGGCGCGAGCTTGCCGTTCATCACGCCGAACAGCGACGCGAACAGCGCGGAGCCGAGCCCGAGCGCGAGGCCGAACGGCGTCGGATGGAGCGCGACCTGGAGCAACAGTGCGACGCCTCCGACGACGAGCGCACCGATCGCGAGCTCGCCGCGATCGATCTTGCGGCGAAACACGAGCGGCTCGATGAACGCGGTGAAGAACGCCATCGTCGACAGCGTCAGGACCGCGGTCGTGATGCCGGCGACCTTGATCGCACCGTAGAAGCACAGCCAGTGAATGCCGACGATCGCGCCGACCCCGGCGTAGCGGAGCGCCGCGCCGCGCGGGACTCGCACCGCATGCCCGCGCAGCGGCACGAACACCGCGAGCACCGCGACGACGATGACCAGGCGGTACCAGACCAGCGGCACCGCCTGGATCGAGATCTGGTGGCCAAGGATCGCGGTGCAGCCCCACAACAACACGATGCCTTGCAACAGCGCGTGCGCCGACGGGCGCGACAGATTGGCCACGACGCTCGCATCATACGTCACGCGCGTGCTACAAACGATCATCGACGCTGGCCTCGCGGCCGGCGTTTTTCATTTGGAGGACCTATGAAGGAATTCAGGTTTCCGGCCACGGGTGCGTCCTTGTTCGCGACCGAAACCGGCACGGGCACGCCGGTGATCTTCATCCACGGCGGACTCGCGAATCACCAGTCGGTGCGGCTGTGGGCATCCGGCATTCCGGCGCGGTTGGTCACGCCGGATCTGCGTGGGAGCGGCAAGTCGCACGATCCGGGACCGCTGAGCTGGGCGCAATTCGCAGATGACGTTGCAGCGCTCGCAGCACACCTCGGGATCACGCGCGCGATCGTCGGCGGCATCTCGTTCGGCTCCGGCGTCGCGGTCGCGACCGCGCTGCGCCATTCCCAGCTGGTCGACAAGCTCGTCGTCGTTCATCCGGCGTACGGCGGCGCGGAGCTCGGGCTGTCGCCGGCGCAACAGGAGGCGATGAACGCGATGGCTGCGCTCGGCAGCCGAACCGTCACCGAGGGCATCCCGGCACTGTTCCCGCTGATCGAGCGGATGCCGCCGGCGTTGCACGAACGCGCGCGTGCGGTGTTCGCGACGTACGATCCGGCGAGCGTCGCGGCGTCGACGAAGTTCATGGCGTCGGGCGCGCAGCCGTTCGCGCGCGGCACGGACCTCGCGAACATCGCCGCGCCTGCCCTGCTGATCCCAGGTGTCGATCCGACGCACCCGCCGGAGGTCGCGAACGTCTATCGCGCGAACCTCCGCGCGTGCACGGTGCGCGACACGCCCGACTTCGCCGCCGCGATCGGCGAGCTGGTTTAGGGCTCGCCGTCGCGCGCGATGCCGAGCTTGTCCATCAGGCGATAGAGCTGCGTGCGATGGAGGCCGAGCGAGCGCGCGGCGACGCTGATCACGCCACCGGCATTCGCGAGCGCCTCGATCACCTGCGCGCGCTCGAGCGAGGGCGCACCGGCCGGCGGCGTCGCGGCGAGCGGCTCGGCGAGAGGCATCCCAGCATCGGGCGGCAGATCCTCGGGGCGGACGACGAGCCGGCCGGCGGCGAGCGCCGCACCACCGGCGATCCGGATCGCACCGCAGAGCTCGCGGATGTTGCCCGGCCACGGCCGCGTGCAGCAGGTCTCGACGAGCCGGGCGTGGGCGACCAGCTTGCGATCGACGAGCGCGAGCTCGCGCACGATCAGACGCGAGAGATCCATCCGGCGCTCGCGCAACGCCGGCAGGCGAACGACCGCACGGGACAGGCGATAGAACAGGTCTTCGCGGAACCGCCGGGTCGCGACCTCGGTGCGGAGCTCGCGATGGCTCGCGCAGACGATGCCGACGTCGATCTCGATCGGCGCGTTAGCACCGACCGGCGTGACCTCGCGGTTCTCGAGCGCGCGCAGCAGCTTCGGCTGGACCGAGAGATCGAGCTCCGCGATCTCGTCGAGGAACAGCGTGCCGCCGTGCGCGGATTGGAGGTAGCCCGTCGCGTCGGTCGCGCCGGAGAACGCGCCCTTGCGCGAGCCGAACAGCAGGCGCTCGGCGACGCCCTCGGGGATCGTGGCGCAGTTGACCGCGACGAACGGCCCACCCGCGCGAGGCCCGGCCGCGTGGAACAGACGGGCGACGAGCTCCTTACCGGAGCCGCTCTCGCCGTGGACGACGAGCGTGCGTTCGTTCGCGTGGCGGCGAACCTGATCGTAGACCCGCGCGAGCTCGGGCCCGACCACCTGATCGGCGTCGTCGGCCGGCAGCGGGAAATAGCCGCGGCCATCGCGGACGAGCAGGAACACCGAGTGGCCGAGACGAACGACGCAATCGCCGCGGCGGCGAACTTCGCCGGCGACGCGCGCGCCGTCGACGAACGTGCCGTTGTGGCTGCCGCGATCCGCGATCACCCACGCGCCGTGCTCGAACCGGACCGCCGCGTGCTCGCGCGAGACGCGATGATCGTCGAGCTCGAAGTCGCGGATCCGGCGGCCGAGGACGAGCTCGCCGTCGACCTCGAACGCGCGGACGAATGCGCGCTCGCCGATCGCGACCAGGACGACGACCGGCGCGACGTCCTCGCCGTCACCGGCAGTCGCGGAGATGTCGTCGGCTGTGGAATGCACCGGATACCGACCATAGCGATTGGCGAGCCGGCTGTCACGGTGGGTCAGGGATGGGCGAGCGACCATGATTCAGCTTCCTTGCGAAGGTTGTCGGCTCGGGCGCCTCCGCGCCGGAACAGCTCGATCGACTCGCGGGCGAGCGGAGCGGCGGCGACGTGATCGCCGTTCGCCCACAGCGCCTTCGCGAGGGCGTAGTGGGTCTCGGCGCGGTCGACGACGTCGCCGTGGCCGCCGTCCTGGATCTTCATGGCACGGCTGTAGTGGCCGATCGCTGCGGCGTGGTTGCCGGCGGCTTCCTCGAGGTCGCCGAGGTCGTGCTCGGCGTTCGCGATGAGAGGGCTGGTCGGCTCGAACGCCGCGGTCCAGATCTTCAACGCGTGCTCCATCTGGACCCGGCCTTCGGCGTAGCGATGCTCCGAGACGAGGATCTTGCCGAGCCGGAGGTACTGGTGACCCGCGTCGCTGTGGTCGGCGCCGAGCGTCTTCGTCGTGATCGCGAGCACCTCCTCGACGAGCGGCTTCGCCTTCTCGAACTGGTTCATGTTCATGTAGCAGTTCGCGATGTTGCCGATCGCACTCGAGATCATCGGGTGCTCGTTGCCGTACGCCTTGCGCTTGATCGCGAGCGAGCGCTCGAACACCTCGATCGCCGCGGGGTACTCGCCGCGATAGAACAAGTTGTTGCCGACCTCGTTGAGCGACACCGCGACCATCGCGGAGTCGGGGCCGTAGATCTGCTCTTTCACGGCGAGCGCGCGCTTCGCGATCTCGAGTGCGCCGTCGAGGTCGCCCCCCATCCGCATCGACACCGCGAGGTTCGTCAGGGTCAGCGCGACCGTCGGATGCGTCGGACCGAGAGCGGCCTCGTCGATCGCGAGCGCCTTGCGATGGAGCTCGGTGCCGGTGGTGTTATCGCCCTTGAAGTCGTACGACAGGCCCATGTTGTCGTACGAGGCGGCGACGAGCGGCGATGCTTCGCCGTAGAGCCGCTGGCGCAGCGCGAGCGCGTTGCGGTGATGCTCGAGCGCTTCGTCGAAGCGATCCTCGCCGAACCGCACGTTGCCGATGTTGTTCTCGAGCTGCGCGCGGATCCGATCGTCCGGACGCGCCTCGAGGAACGCCTGGGCGCGCGCGATCCACGGCTCGCCGTCGTCGTGCTTCGCGCGGTCGTAGCCGATCACGCGGACGAGCCAGCTCGCGGCCTCGCCGGCGGTCGCGTCGTCGTGCGCGGCGATACCCGCGTCGACCGCACGTTCGAGTGTCGCCTGTGCGTCGTCGTACTTGCCGGCATCGCGCTGCGCGAGGCCGAGCGCGTCGAGCGCCGACGCTTCGAGCGGCCGGTAGTGCGTCGCGCGTGCGGCTGCGACCAAGGTCGTCGCGCGGGCGATCGCGTCGCTGAACTTGCCCGCACTATCGAGCGCGCGCGTCTCGGCGACCGCGCCCTGGAGCTCCTCGATCCGCGCGCGGTCCGCTGGATTGGCGGGCAGTCGGACCGGTGCACGCAAGGAAGCGGCGTCGGCGCAGTCCGCGATCGGCGTCAGGGCGAGCGCCGCTTGGACGGACTTGTCGACGACCTTCGCGTCGGCGTGGGCGAGCACGTCGGCGAACGCGCGAAGCTCGCGAGCGCGGCGACCGAGGCACTCCATCCGGAGATCGAGCAGCTCCGCGGATTGCTCCTTCCGCACGTGCGTCGCTTCGCACGCCTCGACGCGCATCGCCGACCACGCGCTCGCGTAGCGATCGAGGATCTGAGCGACGCCGGTCGCTTCGATCGCGGCGTAGCCCATGCCGGTCGCTGCGAACGCGCGGCTGACCTCGTCGCGCTTCGCCGGATCCCACGTACCGGCGAGCTCGAACGCGGGACCTCGGCAGACCTGCGCGCGTTGCGAGCGCAGCGCGAACGTTCCGGCGGTGATAGCGCCGAGGACCACGAGCAACGCCGCGGCGTAGCGGATCCGACGCGGCGGGCCCGACAGCTCCGCGAGCAGCGCTTCGAGCGAAGGGAACCGCTTTGCCGGATCGGCGGAGAGCCCGCGGATCAACGCGCGCTGGATCCGCGCAGGCACGCGCGAGTTGCGAGGCACCGCGCGCAGCTCGCCCTGCTGCGCGGCGCGCGCGAGCTCCTTCGCGGTCGTCCCGGCGAACGGCAACTCGCCGAACAGCGCCTTCCATACCGCGACGCAGAAGCTGAACTGATCTCCCGCCGCGCGAGTGTCGCCGCGCGCGAGCTCGGGCGCGATGTACCCGGGCGTGCCGACGATCGCACCCGTGCGGGTCAACGACACCGCGAATGCCGCCGGTGGTGCCTCGCCGGAAGGCTCGCCGTCGTCGGAGATCGTGATCGCATCGCCGCTCGACGCGGTCGGACGTGCGAGGCCGAAGTCGACGACGCGGACGCGGCCGACCCGATCGATCAGCACGTTCTCCGGCTTGAAATCGCGATGGACGATGCCGAGCGCGTGCGCGGCCGCGAGCCCGTGACCCGCTTGCTGATAGACCGCGATGATGTCGCGCCACGGCCGCGCCGCTTCGGCGAGCCACGCGGCGACGGTGCGTCCCGCGACGAGCTCCATCGCGATGAAGACCTGATCGTCGATCGCGCCGACGTCGTAGACCGCGACGACGTTCGGGTGATCGAGCCGCGCGAGCGCCTGCGCCTCTCGCACCAGCCGCGCGCGGCGATCGCTGCGGCTGGTGTCGTCGCGTAGCAACTTGAGCGCGAGCTTGCGATCGAGCTCCGGATCGTACGCGCTGTAAACGACGCCCATCCCGCCCGCACCGAGTTGATCGACGATGATGTAACGGCCGACCGTCGCGCCGCGGTCGAGCACTCTGCGCGCCGACGCGATCGGCGCCTCCTCCGAGTCGTCGTCGGAGATCGTGCTCGCGAGCTCGGGGTCTGCCACGGCGTGGTCCTAGAAGCGACCGATCACGGCGAGGCCCGTCTGGCTGCCGGTCACGGTCGGCACGATGCTGACGCGCTCGGTGGTCTGCGCCGGGGCACCCACCAACCACAATACGGTCGCGGTCACGACCGCGGCGCCGCCGACGCCGAACAGGATCTCGCTCGTCATCAGGTCGCTGCGCGCGCGGTTGTTGAGATCGAGTCCGTGCGGATCGCTGCACGTGGTGTCGGGGCAGACCGCATCCGACTGCTGTTGGAGATCACGCGCCTTCAGACCGACGACGATGCCGCCGGTCAGCGCGATCACGCCGACCGCGGCCGACGTGGCCGCGACGTAGCGCATCGTCGTGAACGTGTGGTGCTCGACGACCGGCGGTTCGTTGCCCTCGTCATCGCTGGGCTCGGGCGTCGCTTGTTTCGGAGGCTCGATCTTCGTCACCGCCTTCGTCATGTCGGCGAGCTGCTTGAACCGCGGCACTTCGACGCTCGCGCGCTGGCCCTCGGTGGTGACCTGGACGCGGGTCGACCACGTCTCGTGACCCGGCGCCTGGCCGCTGATCTCGTATACGCCGGTATCGATCGGTACGCCCTGGTTCCACAGCGCCGGATCGACGAGCTGATCGCCGCGCTTGATCACGAGCCCTTCGACCTTGCTCGCGTCGGGGACGTTGATCGTCAGGTACGACAGGTGCGCCTCGAGCGCGGATGCTCGCTTGCGCGCCTCGGCCTCGCGCGCCGGGTCGCCGAGCCCTCGCGCCGTCGACGCAGCCTCGAGGAACGTCGCCCACGCCGTCGCGAGCTCGTGATTCTTCTCGCGGCAGTCGGCGAGGTTGAGCAGCGTGCCGATGCTGCGATCGAGGCGCTCCGACGCCGCGAGCTTGGCGCAGCCTTCGGCGATCTTGCCGTCCTTCATCAGGCGCTTGCCTTCGCGGAACAGCGCTTCCGCGCCGACGTTGTCGCCGGGTTGAGCGAGTGCAGTGCCGGCCGAAACGAGGACGGCGAGCAAGACGGTGCGGCTAACGATCATCATAGAGGTCTCCGGTCGCGGGCTTCGTCACGGGTTTCGTCGTCGGGGGTGGAGTCGCGTGGACGTGAGGCTTCACGACCTTCACCGGCGGTTTCTTCTCGGGTTCGGGCGGCTTCTCGGGCTCCGCCGCGACTTGCTTCTCGGGTTCGGGCTTCGCCGGCTCCGGAGCCACGACAGGCTTCGGAGGCTCCGGTGGTGGCTTCGGCGGCTCGGGCAGCGGTTCCGGCGCAGGCGCGGCCGTGTGGATCGGTGCCGGTTCTGGATCGCCGCCTTTGTCGCGAAGCAGCGCGAACGCCGCGACGCCGAGCGCGATCGTGAGACCGCCGAGTGCGAACCACACGCCGTTTCCGCGCGCGCGCTGGATCGGCGCGGTCTGGCCCGCCGAGCCGCTCATCGTCGTCGGCGCGGGCAGGTGGATCGTCGCGCCTTGTCCACCGATCGCGATCGTCTGCGCGCCCGCGCCGGTGATCCGCGCGAGCTGTGCTTCGCACGCGCGCTGGAGATCGAGCATCGACGCGAATCGGTCGTCGGGATTCTTCGCGAGGCAAGCGAGCACGAGCTCGTCGACGGCGCGCGGCAGGCCCTTCGCGAACGTGCTCGGCGCCGGTGCGGGCTCGCGGAGGTGCGCCGAGATGATCTCGCCGACGCCCTCGTAGTCGAACGGCGGTCGGCCCGCGACGAGGTGAAACAGCACGCAGCCGAGCGAGTAGATATCGCTGCGGTGATCGACCGTGCCCGCGCCGCGGCATTGCTCCGGCGACATGTAGATCGGCGTGCCCATCACCATGCCGGTGCGCGTGCGCGTGCGATCGCCGCCGTCGTTCGTCAGCTTCGCGATCCCGAAGTCGAGGATCTTCGGCCGCTCGCCGTTCTGCGCCTCGGCGTCGCGGACGATGAAGATGTTGTCGGGCTTGAGGTCGCGATGGACGATGCCGCGCGCGTGCGCCGCCGCGAGCGAGCCCGCGATCTGGCGGGTCAAGCGCAGCGCGTCCGCGACCGAGATCGTGCCGCGCTGCATGCGGGTATCGAGCGACTCGCCATCGAGCAGCTCCATCACGATGAACGCGCTCTGATCTTCGGCGAAGCCGAAGTCGAACACCTGGACGATGCCGGGATCGGTGATCGAGGTCGTCGCGCGCGCTTCGTTGAAGAACCGATCGACGACCTCGCGCTGCGAGGACAGCGCCGGCAGCAGCACCTTGATCGCAGCTCGCCTGCCGAGCAGCGTGTGCTCTGCGAGGTACACGGCGCCCATCCCGCCTTCGCCAATCTTGCTGACGATGCGGTACGGCCCGAGGGTGGTGTGGTCGAGGCTCATGGCTCGTGGCGGCCGCAAAGTGCAGCGGATGTGCCACGGCGTTTCGCGCTGGTTCCCTCGTGACGACGCGTAGTTGCCACGCGGTGACACGCGCGTGTGTCGACACGTGTGTCGACACAGAGGTACCTTGGGCGGGGTGCAGGACGCGGTGATCGATGCGGCGCACGAGGCCGGGCGTACGGCCTGGCCCGCGGTCGCGCTCGCGCGCGAAGCGTTTTCACTTCACGTCGCGCCGCTCGCCGATGACGCCGCGCGGTTCGCAGCCGACCTCTATCTCGCAGCCGCGTGTCTCGCCGGTGACACCGCGGCGATCGAACAGCTCGATCGCGAGCTCACGAGCGCCGCGCGCGGTGCGATCGCATCGATCGATGCGAACCCGGCGTTCATCGATGAAGGTTTGCAGCGCCTGCGCACGAGCCTGCTCGTCGGGGATGCGCCGCGGCTCGCCGCATATGCCGGGCGCGGTGGCCTGCGCGCGTGGCTCGGCGTCGCGGCCGCGCGCACGGCACTGATGATGCGGCGCAGCCGGCAGCGCCAGCGCGAAGTTCCGGCGGAAGACGATTGGTCGAGTGCGCTCGTCGAGATCTCGACGAACGATCCGGAGCTCGAGCTGTTGAAGCGCCAGTATCGCGCTGCGTTCGCGGCCGCGTTCCACGATGCGGTCGGCGCGCTCGAGCCGCGGCTGCGCACCGTGCTCCGGATGAGCTTCCTCGAGGACCTCTCGATCGACGAGATCGGTGCGACCTACGCCGTGCATCGCGCGACCGCCGCGCGCTGGATCACGCGGGCGAGCGAGGTCCTGTTCGAGGAGACCCAGCGCCTGCTCGGCGAGCGGCTCGCCCTGACGCCGACGGAGCTCGGCCGGATGACCGCGCTCGTCCGCAGCCAGCTCGACGTCAGCGTGTCGCAGCTGCTGCCGCGTGAGATCTAGCACTTGAGTATTTCCGTTCAGTGAATAGAGTCCCGGCGTGGCGACGTCCGAGACGGTGGTGGCGTGTCCGACCGACGACGTTCTCGCGGCGTTCGCGCAGCGCGCACTCGCGGAGACGGAGCACGAGCACATCTCGTCCCACCTCGATAGTTGCGAGGACTGTCGATCTGCAGTTCGCGCGGTGGCATCGCCGGTCCCGCCCGATCGCTACGAGCTCATCCGGCTGATCGGCACCGGCGGCATGGGCCAGGTCTACGTCGCGCACGATCGCGAGCTCGATCGCGATGTCGCGCTGAAGCTGTTGCGCCCCGAGCTCGCCGGATCGCCCGCGGTGCTCGCCGAGCGCCTGGTCCGCGAATCGCGGCTGACCGCGAAGGTCGCGCATCCCGCGGTGATGACGGTCTACGACATCGGCCGCGCCGGCGATGCCGTGTTCATCGCGATGGAGCTGATCCGCGGCGAGACGCTCGGCGCGTTCGTCGCGCGCACGCATCCCGACTGGCGCACGATCGTCGGGCTGTACGAGCGCGCCGCGCAAGGGCTCGCCGCCGCGCACGCCGCCGGCATCGTCCACCGCGACTTCAAGCCGGAGAACGTGCTCGTCGAGACCGCGGGCGAGCGCCGCGTGATCGTCACCGACTTCGGCATCGCGCGTGCGACCGATCTCGACGAGCCGAGCGGTAACGCCGACGCGACCGACGTGCGGTTGACCGCGACCGGCGCTGCGATCGGCACGCCGGCGTACATGGCGCCCGAACAGCTCGACGGTGCCGCGGTCGACGCGCGCGCCGACGTGTTCGCGTTCACGGTCTCGCTGTGGGAGGCGCTGTGCGGCGCTCGTCCGTTCCCGGGCACGACGATCGCCGAGATCCGCGCGGCCATGCTGCACGCGCCGCAGCCCCCGCGCGGCTTGCCGCGACGGCTCGTGCGCGCGCTCGAGCGCGGGATCGCGATCGCACCGGCCGCGCGTCCCGACTTGCAGGATCTCGTCGCGGAGCTCGCTGCCGCGCGTGCACCGCATCGCCGGGTCAAGCTGGTCGCTGCGGGCCTCGGTCTCGTCGGTGCGGGTGTCGCCGGTGCGCTCGCGCTCGGCTCGCCGCCACAGCAACATCCGTGCGCCGCGGGATTCGCGCGTCTCGCTGCCTCCTACGATCACGACGCCGTCGCGCGCGCCCTCGCCCCGGATCCGAAGGTCAGCGCGGTCGTGCTGCCGTTCCTCGATAACTCGGCGACGAAGTGGCGCGTCACGCATGCGGAGACCTGCATCGCGACGCGCGAGCCCGCGCAGCCGCCGGATGTCGCGACGTGCCTCGAAGCGCGCCGGATCGAGCTCGCAGGCGTCGCTGCCGACGTGATCGCAGATGGCCCTGGACACGCGCGCGCGTTGTCGGCCGTCGTCAGCACGCCGCACGCGTGTTTGCGCCCGCCGCCGGCCGCCCAGTTCTCGCGCGTCCCCGAAGATCCGGCGCTGCGCCGCAAGGTCACCGCGATCCGCTATCGCGCGTTCGATGCCGAGGCGCTGCGCGATGCAGGCGACTTCACGACCGCGCTCGCGCAGGAGAAGCCGCTCGTCGAAGATTCCAAGATCTGGCCGCCGGTCGCGGCCGAGGTCCAGTACCTCTACGGCACCACGCTCAGCCTCGGCAGCGACGCGAAGGCCGCGCTCGTCGAGCTCCGCAAAGCCGCCGCACTCGCCGAGTCGGTCCACCACGATTACATCGCGAGCGCCGCGTGGACCCAGCTCGTGTTCAGCGCGACCGGCGATGAAGGCGATCCGCAGCGCGGCCTCGAGTACGCGACGTACGCGGATGCCGCGCTCGATCGAATGGCGCGCCCCGCGGATAGCGATGCGCTGTTCCAGTACGCGAAGGGCACGACGCTCGTCGAGGCCCACAAACCGATCGAGGCCGAAGCGACGCTGCGCCACGCGGTCGAGCTGTGCGAGCAGAGCGCGCCCGCGTATCTGCCGCAGGCGATCCAGGGGCTCGGCTATCTGTACGAATCGCAGGGCCGGTTCGGCGACGCGGTCGCCGCGTATCGCGATGCGCTCGCGCACCTCCAACCGAGCGGCTCGGGCGTGCTCACCGCGCAGGTCATCATCAACGGGCGGCTCGCCGTGAATCTCTCGACGATGGGCCAGACCAAGGAGGCCGTGAAGATCGCGCGCGCCGCCCGCGAGCTCGCGATCCAGAAGCTCGGCGAGGACAACCTCGATCGCGTGCTCGCACAGACGAACCTCGCGCAGGTCCTCGACGACGACGGCCAGGGCGACCTCGCGATCGCGGAGACTCACGAGGCGGTCGAGACGCTCGCGAAGATCGCGGGCGAGCGCTCGCAGCGCTACGGCGAAGTCCTGATGCTCGAGGGCGAGCTGCTCGACCAACACGAGCGCTATACGGAGGCCGCGCCGAAGCTCGCGCGCGCGTGCGACGTGATCGGGTTCGCGAACGGCGAAGGCTCGTCGCAGCAAGCCGAGTGCTGGATGAACCAGACCGTCGCGATTTCCGGCGTCGGCCACGATCCCGAAGCGCTCGCGTTGATCGAGAAGACGATCCCGATCCTCGTCGCGACGTACGGCGAGGATCATCCGCAGGTCGCGAACGCGATCCTCGCTCGGGGAATTCTCCATTGCGAGATGCATCATCACGCCGCGTGCGTCGCGGATCTCGAGCGCGCCGCCGAGCTGTTCGGCAAGGACGATGTCGACAAGGGCCACCAGGCCGCGGCGCAGTGGGCGCTCGCGCGCGAGCTGTGGCCGACCGATCGCAAGCGCGCGAAGGAGCTACTCGCGACCGCGAAGCAGACGTTCGCGACCGCATCGCCGACCTGGAACGACACGCGCGCGGATCTCGACGAGTGGCTCGCGACCGATGGCCACCCGCGGCACCCGCTTCACAAGACCTTGTAGCGGAACAAGAACGCGATCGCCTTGATCCCGCGCGCCGCCCAGAACGCCAGGACGTAGCCGACGACGAGGAAGATCGGGCCCGCGAGCATGAGCTTGCCCCACGACACTTGATCCGCGTCGGTCACGCCGGAGAGCAGCTTGCTGTTGATCGCGTCGAGGCACTTCGCGGCGACGAACACGAACAGCCACGGGAACACCTGGACGAGCAGCACCGACGGGATCCCCCAGCGGAAGAACCACGCGTGCTCGCGGACCGGCACGTTGCGATTGAACCGCGCCTGGAAGATCTTCTGGCACTTTCCGAGGAAGAACGACATCGACAGGATCAGCGTCGCGAGGTTCAGCACGAGGAACAGGACGACGCCGAACAGCGCGAGGAACACCAGCGTCGAGCTCGCGCCCTTCACGAACTGGAGGTAGCTGACGGCCATGCTGAAGTAGCCGAGCAACGCATCGAGCGCGGGCTCGACGATCTTGCCCAGCACGAACCCCGAGATCAGCGTCAACCCGGCGAGCACGCCGACCGTGCACAGCGTCGCGAGCAGCTCGCCCCACACCCGGCGCATCGCACCGCGCGTGACTTCGCGACCGGCACCGCTCTCGCCGGACGCCGCGCGCATCGGCAGCTTGATGATCTCGGTGAGCGTCGGCCGGATCGCGAGGCCGAACAGGATCATCGTCACGCAGAACAGGAGGATCGGGAGGATCTTGAACAAGAAGTCGAGCTTCTTGAACATCTTCGCGACCGAGACGAAGACCTGTGCGTTCGCGACGATCTTCTTGCCGTTCTCGAGGATCAGCACCGAGGGTTGCTCGTCGGTGTTTCCCTGGAGCTGCTCGAGCGTGGGCACGAACAGCTCCTTGCCCATGATGATGTACTCCTCGGCGTTGCGATCGAGCGTGTCGAACGTGCCGCGAGCGATCGCGAGGCTCGGGTTCGTCGCCGAACCGAGTGCGCCCTGCGCGGTCTTCATGCCGTAGAGCACCGAGCCGAACAGGTTGACGGTGACGACGAACGTCAACGCCGCGAGCGCGGAGTACTTGAACAGCGTCTTCCACTGACCGGGATAACGCTTCGCATAGACGACCGGGATCAGCAGCAAGAACAGGCCGGCGAGCGAGAAGATCGCGATGCCGGTCGAGAACTGGCCCATCTTCTTCGCAGAAGAGCGCTCCATCTTCTTCTCCATCCGCGCGAGCACGACCTTGCGGACGACGCCGACGATCTTGCGGAACTGCTCGACGCTGATCGAAGGCACGAGCTCCTTGTCGGCGGGCCGCGCTTCGAGCTCCTTCTCGACCGCGGCGCTGTCGATGTCGGGTTTGATCCCGCCCATCGCTTCTTCGTATTCCTTCTCGACCGCGAGGTCGGCGGTGCCATCGCCGTCGAGATCGAACTTGCTGTAGTGGGCGTCGTCAGGGTCGGCATCGTCGTCATCGTCCGCCGGTGCCGGTGCAGCTTCGGCGTGGTGCTCTTCGGGAGCTGGTTCTGCGTGATGCTCCTCGGCCGGCGGCTGCTCTGCGGGGTGTTCTGCGGGTTGTTCTGCGGGTTGGTCCTGCGCTGCCGGCGCTTCGGGTTCGTCCGCGCGGGCGACTCCCATCCAAGCGATCCAACCGACGATCAACGCGATAACGGCTAAGCGAAGCTTCATGACGGATGAAGATGCCGGCCGCTCCCAAATGTCGCATCGCGGCGCAACTCGCTGAAATGACCGCTATCCTCCGCGCGTGCCCGACAACGACCGCCCCGAGCTCGCCGAGCTCCGCACGCGCCTCGCCGCCACGCTCGATCCCGCGCGGCCCGATGCCATCGCGCGCCGCCGCAAGACGAACCAGCGCACCGCCCGAGAGAACCTCGACGATCTGATCGATCCGGGCAGCTTCAGCGAGTACGGCGGCCTCGCACTCGCGGCGCAACGCGCGCGGCTCTCCCAAGCCGAGCTGATCAAAGCGAGCCCGGCCGACGGCCTGATCGCCGGCACCGCGACGATCGATGGCACGCGCGCGATGGTGCTCGTCTACGACTACACGGTGTTCGCCGGTACGCAGGGCGGCATGGGCCACAAGAAGCTCGATCGGATGCTCGCGCTCGCTGCGGACCACCGCATGCCGGTCGTCCTGTTCGCCGAAGGTGGCGGCGGTCGACCGAACGATACCGACATGCCGCTCGTCGCCGGCCTCGATACGACGAGCTTTCGCGCGTTCGCGGCGCTGAACGGGCTCGCGCCGTTGATCGGCATCGTCTCGGGCCGCTGCTTCGCCGGCAACGCGGCGCTGCTCGGGCTGTGCGATGTCGTGATCGCGACCGAGGACAGCTCGATCGGCATGGGCGGTCCGGCGATGATCGAAGGCGGCGGGCTCGGTACGTTCAAGCCCGAAGAAGTCGGCCCGATCGATATGCAGACGAAGAGCGGCGTCGTCGACGTCCGCGTCGCGGATGAAGCTGCAGCCGTTGCCGTCGCGAAGAAGTACCTCGCGTTCTTCACCGCCGCGCCGACCGCGTGGACGTGCGCCGATCAAACCGCGATGCGCACGATCATCCCACCGGAGCGCCGCCGCGCGTTCAAGATCCGGCCGATCCTCGACGCGCTCGCCGATACCGATTCGGTGCTCGAGCTCCGCCGCGATTTCGGCCTCGCTGCGGTCACCGCGCTCGGGCGGATCGAAGGCCGCCCCGTCGGCCTCATCGCGAACAGCTCGCAACACCTCGGCGGTGCGATCGATTCGGACGCCTCCGACAAGCTCGCCCGATTTCTCCAGCTGTGCGACGCGTTCCTGTTGCCCGTGATCTCGCTCTGCGACACGCCGGGCTTCATGGTCGGGCCGAAGGCGGAAGCGACCGGGCTCGTGCGGCACGCCTCGCGCCTGTTCGCGATCGCGGCACGCCTGCGCGTCCCGTTCTTCACGGTCGTGCTGCGCCGCGGTTACGGTCTCGGCGCACAAGCGATGGCCGGCGGTCACTTCCACGCGGGCGCGTTCACGATCAGCTGGCCGACCGGCGAGTTCGGCGCGATGGGCCTCGAGGGCGCGGTCCGGCTATCGCTGAAGAAGCAGCTCGAAGCGCTGCCCGACGACGCGGCGCGCGATGCGATGGTCGCCGAGGCGGTGAGTGTGGCGTACGAGCGCGGCAAGGCGATCAGCATGGCCTCGTACCTCGAGCTCGACGGGGTGATCGACCCCGCGGATACGCGCGCTTGGCTGGTGCGAGGCATGAAAAGTGTTTTGCCTCCGGAGCAAGGCCGGCGGTTCGTCGATACGTGGTGAGATGATGCCATCATGATCAAACTGTTCGGCCACCCACTCAGCACCTGCACGCGCAAGGTGCTGTTCACGCTCCACGAGACCAACACGCCGCACGAGTTCCAGCTCGTCGACTTCGCGAAAGGCGAGCACAAGGCGCCGGCGTACATGGCGCATCAGCCGTTCGGCCAGCTCCCCGCGATCGAGGACGGCGGCTTCCAGCTGTTCGAATCGCGCGCGATCTGCCGCTACATCGACGACAAGGCCGGCCACAAGGTGTCGCCGAAGGACATCCAACCGCGCGCGCTGATGGAGCAGTGGATCAGCGTCGAGCAGGCGAACTTCTACACGGCGATCATGACGTTCATCTACAACGACATCTTCAAGCGCCCGCAGAAGCCCGAGGATCTCGAGAAGGCCGGCGCGAAGGTCGATCAGGTCGCTGGCGTGATCGATCAGCACCTCGCGAAGAGCGGCAAGCCGTTCCTCGTCGGCGAGCAGTTCACGATCGCGGAGATCGCGTACGCGCCGTACCTCGACTACGGCTCGAACACCGCGGCGAAGCAGATCTTCGCGAAGCACTCGCACTTCACGTCGTGGTGGAACCGGATCGCCGAGCGTCCGGCGTGGCAGAAGACGATCAAGCCCGCGTGATCGTGGTACGACGGCGCCATGCTCAAGTGGCTGGTCGTCGTTGTAGCTGCATGCAGTAGCTCCTCCGTCGCACCGGTCGCGGTGAAACCGGCGGACACCGATGCTCCGCCGGTCGCGGATCGCCGCCCGCATCGAGTGACATCGCCGAACGGCGATCGCGACGATCCGTATTACTGGCTCCGCGATGACACGCGCAAGGATCCGGCGATGCTCGCCTACCTCGCAGCGGAGAACGCATACGCGGCGACGCGGTTCGCGCCGGTGGCGAAGCTGCAGGACACCCTGCTCGCCGAGATGCGCTCGCACATCCAAGAGGACGACTCGAGCGTTCCGGTGCTCGAAGACGGCTACTTCACGTATACGAAGTTCGCCCCCGGCCAGGAGCAGCCGGTCGTGATGCGGCGCCACGGCGACGCACCCGAACAGGTCATGCTCGATGGCAACGAGCTCGCGAAGGGCCACGCGTTCTATCAGCTCGCGAGCTGGCACATGTCGCACGACGGCCACTACATCGCGTGGGTCGACGACATCGTCGGGCGCCGGCAGTTCGTACTGCACGTCAAGGATCTCGCGACGAACCAGGTCCTGCCCGATACCGCGTCGAACGTCGCGCCGAGCTTCGTGTGGGCGAACGACAACCGCACGGTGTTCTTTACCGGCAAAGATCCCGCGACGCTGCGTGAGGATCGCGTGCTGCGCCACGTGCTGGGCGCGACGAGCGATGTCGAGGTCTATCGCGAGACCGACCCGTCGTACTACGTGTCGACGCGTTCGACGAAGTCGCGACGCTACATCCAGATCCACATGGGTGCGACGACGAACAGCGAGGTCCGGATCGCCGATGCCGATCATCCCGAGGCGCCGCTGCGCGTCGTGCTACCGCGCAGCCCGGATCACCTCTACGAGCTCGACCACATCTCGAACCGGTTCGTGATCCTGACGAACGCCGACGCGAAGAACTTCCGCGTCATCGAGGTCGCCGACGGCAAAGAGCGCGACCGCGCGCAGTGGCGGGACGTGATCGCGGCGCGGCCGGATCAGCTCGTCGAGGACTTCGTCGTTTCGACCCACTTCCTCGCGGCGACGGTTCGCACCGGTGGACTATCGAAGCTGCTCGTCCTCGCGGGCGGCGCGCCGTTCTATGTCGACATGCCGGAAACGCCGTCTCTCGCGTACACGATCGACACGCCGGATCCAGGCGCGACGAAGCTGCGCTTCGGATATCAATCGATGGTCACACCATCTTCGACGTACGAGCTCGAGGTCGCCACGCGCAAGAAGACGCTGCTAAAGGAGCAGCCGGTCCCGAAATACGATCGCGCGCGCTACGCGACCGAGTACCTCCACGCAGCGGCCTCCGACGGCACGCAGATCCCGATCTCCGTCGTCTATCGCAAGGACACCAAGCGCGACGGCACCGCGCCGCTCTACGTCTACGGCTATGGCTCGTACGGCGTCTCGATGGAGCCGACGTTCTCGTCGTCGCGGCTTTCGCTGCTCGACCGTGGTTGGGTCGTAGCGACCGCACACGTCCGCGGCGGCCAGGAGATGGGCCGCAGTTGGTACGAGGACGGCAAGTTGCTGCACAAGCGGAACACGTTCACCGACTTCATCGCTGCGACCGAGTACCTCGTGACTGCGAAGTACGGCGCGCGCGATCAAGTGTTCGCGCACGGCGGCAGTGCCGGCGGGATGCTGATGGGCGCGATCCTCAACCTGCGGCCAGATCTGTTTCGCGGCGTCGCGGCGGAGGTGCCGTTCGTCGACGTGGTGACGACGATGCTCGACGAGTCGATTCCGCTCACCACGAACGAGTTCGACGAGTGGGGCAACCCGAAGCAAAAGGCGGCGTACGACTACATGCTGGCGTACTCCCCGTACGACAACGTCAAGGCGCAGGCGTATCCGTCGATCTACGTGCGCACCGGGCTATGGGACAGCCAGGTCCAGTACTACGAGCCGACGAAGTGGGTCGCGAAGCTGCGCGCGACGAAGACCGACTCGAACCTGATCGCGATGGACGTCGACATGGCCGCGGGGCACGGCGGCAAGTCTGGCCGGTTCGACAAGCTCAAGGACGTCGCGCGAGTCTACGCGTTCATGTTGATGGTTCACGATCGGCCCGATGCGCGCCCGCATTGGCCGTGACTACTGCGCCGCCCAACCGCCGTCGATGTTCCAGGCCGCACCGCGGACTTGACTCGCGGCCGGGCTGCACAGAAACACCGCGGCCGCGCCGAGCTGTTCGGTCGTCACGAACTCGCCCGACGGCTGCTTCTCGAGCAGCAGCGCCTCGCGCGCTTCGGGCTCGGTCACGCCGTCGCGGTCCGCGCGGGCATCGACCTGGCGCTGGACGAGCGGCGTGTGAACCCAACCCGGGCACAGCGCGTTGCACGTGATGTTCGTGCGCGCGGTCTCGAGCGCGGTGACCTTCGTCAGACCGAGGAGGCCGTGCTTCGCCGCGACGTACGCGGCCTTGCCGACGGATGCGACCTGACCGTGGACCGAGGCGATGTTGAGGATCCGGCCCCAATTGACCGCGCGCATGTGAGCGAGCGCGAGCCGCGTCGTGTGAAACGCCGCCGATAGGTTGATGGCGAGCACCGCGTCCCAGCGATCCGCCGGAAACTCGTCGAGGTTCGCGACGTGCTGGATGCCGGCGTTGTTGACGAGGACGTCGACGCCGCCGAACTCCTTGTCCGCGTACTCCATCATCGCGACGATGTCGGCGGTGCGCGATAGATCCGCGCCGTGATAGCCGACGCGCACACCGGTGCGAGCGACCGCCGAGCGCGCGGGTTCGACATCGCCGAAGCCGTTCAAGATGATGTTCGCGCCTTGCTCCGCGAGCGCGATCGCGATGCCGAGGCCGATGCCGCTCGTCGAGCCGGTGACCAGCGCCGTCTTGTTCGTGAGGCTCATGCGTGGGTTCCTATCCAGGCGCGCACTTCGGGATAGATCGCTTCGCGCCAGCGCGATCCGGAGAACAGACCGTAGTGACCGCAGCCCTCGGCGACGAGCTGGCGCTTTGCAGGCGCGTTCGTCGCGAGCTCGAGTGCGGCCGCGGTCTGGCCGAGGCCCGAGATGTCGTCGAGCTCGCCTTCGATCGTGAAGATCGGGGTCGCGGTGATCTTGCTCGGATCGACGAGCTCCCCCGCGACGCGCCACGTGCCGCGCGCGAGCGCGAACTCCTGGAACACGATGCGAACCGTGTCGAGGTAGTACTGCGCGTCCATGTCGAGCACGGCGTTGTACTCGTCGTAGAACTTCTCGTGCAGCGTCGCGGCCGTGTCGTCGCCGCGCCAGCGCGCGAGCCAGTACTGCCAGTAGGCCTGCGCGTGCTTGTCGGGGTTCATCATCACGAACGCCGAGAGCTGGAGGAAGCCGGGATAGACGCGACGACCCACGCCGGGATAGCGCGAAGGCACCTGATGGATCATCTGCTGCTCGAACCACGCGAGCGGATGATCGGTCGCGAGCTTGTCGACCACCGTCGGGTTGCGGCGCGCATCGACCGGGCCGCCCATCAGCACGAGCGAGCGCGGCGCCGGCGCACCCGCGGCCGCATCGAGCGCGACCGCGGCGAGTGCCGGTACGGTCGGCTGACACACGGCGACGATGTGGAGGTTGGTCGCGCCGAGGTGCTGGATGAACCGGCGGAGCTCGGTCACGTAGTCGTCGAGTGAGAACGCGCCTTGCGACAGCGGCACCTCGCGCGCGTCGATCCAGTCGGTGACGAAGACGTCGTGATCCTGGAGCAGCGTCGCGACCGTGTCGCGCACGAGCGTCGCGTGGTGGCCGGACAGCGGCGCGATCACGAGCACGCGAGGCGCCGATTTCTTATGCGGCGCTGCAAAATGGACGAGCCGGCAGAACGGGCGTGCCAGGACCACTTCCTCGACGGTGCCGGGGATCCCGAAGCCCGGCTTCGGATAGTCCTTCGTGATGCGGTGCAACAAGGACGCTTGCGCCCGGAGCCACGGGAGTGGCGCGTGGCGCAGCAGCTCGGTCCACGTCGAAACAGCGTCGGAGGTCATGCGTTGGAGCTCGTGCAGCGGATACAGCATCAGGTCTCGCGCAGCATGCGTCGAAACTCGATTTTGTGCAACGCAACATTACATTCACGCGTAAGTAGTCGAGATCGCGTTCTCATCGTGCTGCGGGCGCACTCGCAGGGGTTGTTAGCGAGCTGTCAGGTCTCCGCGGTCACGAGGCCTTAGGATGGATCCATGCGAGCCGTACTCGGGGTGCTTGTTGTCTGCACGCTCGCGGTCTCCGCGCACGCGCAAGGCGTGACCGCGAGGTTTCAGACCACGCCGGCCGGTGGCCCGTATGCACCGCGCAACGTCGTTGCCGTCTGGGTCGAAGACAGTGGTGGCAACTTCGTGAAGACGATCGGCCGGTGGGCCGCCCAGCGCAAGCAGTACCTCCTCCAGTGGACGGCGAAGGCCGGCCCGAACGACGCGGACGCCGTGACGAGCGCGACGCGCGGCGATCATCTCAACTTCATCCAGGCGACCTGGAACCTCCAGAACAAGCAGAACGTGGTCGTTCCCGACGGTACGTACACGATCCGCATGGAGCTCGCGGACTCCGACGGTGGCACGACGAACGAGGGCACGTTCACGTTCGTGAAGAGTCCGAACCCTCAGACCCAGACAAATCTATCGAACGGCGGTTTCATCAACGCCACGATCACGTACGCGGCCGCGCCCGCGTGCGGCAACAACGTCCTCGATCCGGGCGAGACTTGCGACGGCGATTGCCCGACCTCGTGCGTCGCGAGCGCCGATGCGTGCATGCCGAACGTCCTCGTCGGCACGATCGCGACCTGCACGGCGCAGTGTCAGGTCCAGATCGTGACCGCGTGCAAAGACGGCGACGGTTGCTGCCCGCAGGGCTGCACCGAGGCCAACGACAACGATTGCGGCGGCGGCAGCGGTAGCGGCGGCGGCGGCAACGCGGACAACGGTGTGACCGGTGGCTGCTCGACGACTCCGTCGAGCTCGCTCGTCGTGCTACTCGGCGCCGGGCTGTTCGTGATGACTCGCCGCAAGCGCCTCTAGCGACTTGCCCTCGGCCGCGACGCCGAGCCAGCGCGCGATGATCGCGGCGCCGATCATGAGGCCCGCCGACAGCGCGTAACCGACGAACAGCTGCGCCGGCGAGCCGGCATCGATGATCTTGCCGAACAACAGCGGTGCAGCGGAGCCGACGAGCGTCGCGAACGCGATGAACGTCGCGATCGCCATGCCGCGGATCTCGACGGGAAACAGCTCGCTGACCGTGAGGTACGCGGAGCTCGCGGCCGCCGATGCGAAGAAGAACACGACCGACCACGCGATCGTCTGGGTCATGGCGTCGAGCTTGCCCGCCCAGAACAAGCCACCGGTCGCGACCAGGAGCACGCCCGAGACCGCATAGGTCGCGGGGATCATGACGCGGCGGCCCCAGTGATCGAAGTAGCGGCCGAGTAGCAACGGCCCGAGGAAGTTGCCGGCCGCGAACGGCAGCATGAACAGGCCGACGTCGTCGGGATCGACGCGATGGAACTTGGTCAGGATCATCCCGTAGCTGAAGAAGATCGAGTTGTAGAGAAACGCCTGGGCGAGCAAGAGCGAGACGCCGAGCACGGTGCGGCGCGGAAACACGCGCACCAGCACGTGCGCGAGGTAGCGCAGCGAGACCGTGCCCGACACGCGCACGCGTACCGGTGCGATGCCTTCGGCGACCGCGATGCCGCTCGCGCGGATCTCGTCCTCGATCCGTACGACGGTGCGCGACGCTTCGGCGGTGTAGCCGTGCATCAGCAGCCAGCGCGGGCTCTCGGGCACGCTGCGCCGGACGATCAAGATCGCGACACCGAGCACGGCGCCGAGGCCGAACGCCGCGCGCCATGCGATGTGCGCCGGCAACCAGCTGCCGTGGAGCAGGCCCACCGTCAGGAGCGCGCCGAAGCCGACGCCGATCCAGTAGCTCCCGTTGATCGCGAGATCGACGCGGCCGCGGATCCGCGCGGGCACGAGCTCGTCGATCGCCGAGTTGATCGCGGAGTACTCGCCGCCGATGCCAGCGCCGGCAAAGAACCGCAGCGGCACGAACAACCAGTACGACGGCGCTGCGCCCGAGAGCGCGGTCGAGACCAGATAGAGCGCGAGCGTGACGAGGAACAGCTTCTTGCGGCCGAGCCGATCCGTGAGATGACCGAACACGAGTGCGCCGGCGACCTCACCGATCAAGTACGCGGTGTTCGACGCGCCGACCTGCGCGCTCGTCCAGCTCGAGGTCGCCTCGATCGTCGGGCCGAGGTTCGAGATCAGGCTCGCCTCGAGACCGTCGAGGATCCACGTGATGCCGAGCGCGAGGATCACGCGGCGATGCCACGCGGACCAACCCAGGGCATCGAGCCGCGAGGGAACGTCGGATTCGATCCAGCTGCCGGTCGGCGCATCCGGCGTCATGTCGCGACTATAACCGCGGCGAGAAGTGTGGCGCTCGTCGCCACTATGCAGGCGACTCTCTCGCTTTCCACCGTTCGCGCGCTTGCGGTTTTCTCGACGGAGCGAGGTATTCTGGGTCAGCCATGACCAAGCTCGATTTCGGTACGTTCGTGCTGGGCGGCAACGTGTTCGGCTGGACCGTCGAACGCGCTGAAGGGTTCCGGATCCTCGACGCCTTCGTCGATCGAGGTGGCCGGATGATCGATACGGCCGACGCTTATCCACCGGGTGGTGTAGGCGGTGGTTCCGAGACCATGATCGGTGAGTGGCTCGCATCGCGCGGCCAGCGCGATCGGGTCGCGATCGCGACGAAGGTCGCGAAGTGGTCGCAGCAGCGCGGGCTGTCCGCCGCGAACATCGCGAGCGCGATCGAGGGTTCGTTGCGCCGGTTGCGCACCGATCACGTCGACCTCTATTACGCGCACGAGGACGACGCGAGTGTCGAGCAGAGCGAATACGTCGCCGCGTTCGATCGCCTGATCCGCGAAGGTAAGGTCCACGCGGTCGGCGCTTCGAACTTCACACCGGAGCGCCTGCAGTCCGCGCTCGAGCTCGCGCGCGCACACGGCCTGCGCGGCTTCGCGGTCTCGCAAGATCACTGGAACCTCGTCGAGAGGAAGATCGAGCGCACGCTCGTTCCGGTGATCGAGCGCGAGGGCCTGCAGGAGCTGCCTTACTTCTCGCTCGCCTCGGGATTTCTCACCGGCAAGTACCGGCCGGGACGCAGCGCGGACTCCGCGCGCGCGAGCCGGGCGAGCAAGTACCTCGAGGATCCGCGCAACGTAAAGCTGCTCGCATCGCTCGACGAGCTCGCGGCGCATCACCAGACATCGGTCGCGACGATCGCACTCGCGTGGTTGAAGGCGCACGCCGTGGTCGGCGCGCCGATCGCGAGTGCGCGCACGGTCGATCAGCTCGACTCGTTGTTCGAGGCGGGGACGATCAAGCTCGCGCCCTCCGAGGTCGCGAAGCTGTCCGCGCTCACAACGCCCCATTGATGAGAATTGCGGCACCCTGGGGTTTTCCGGGGTTGACGTATAAGCGCTGATATCTCCTCGCGAATTTTCTTCGGGAAGATCGCGCGGAGATCGCGTTAACGAGGGGCAATGGCTATCGCGATCCCAGTGATGGCATGGCACTGTCCGCGGTCGGTGCCCGATTCCGTACGGGTCTTTACGGCGACGGTGCGGGAGCATGAAGATGCTCTCCTCGGGATCGCGCGCCGTTTGTGCCGCAACGCCGACGACGCTCGCGATCTGGTGCACGACACCTACGAGCGCGCGCTGCGCAACTGGGATCGCTACAACGAGCAGGGCAACCCTCGCGCGTGGCTCGTCGCGATCATGCACAACCTGTTCATCGATCAGTGCCGCAAGCAGCGGCGCCGTCCGCAGAGCCAGCAGATCGACACGATCGAAGTCGCGCAACCCGAACCGGCGCCGCCCGCAAAGTGGACGCGGCTCGATGAAGCGCAGGTCGCACGCGCCCTCGCGAAGCTCGGCGGCGAGTTCCGCCGCGTCTACGAGCTTCACGCCCAGGGCCGGTCGTACGACGAGATCGCTGCGGAGCTGAACATCGCGAAAGCGACCGTCGGCACCCGCCTGTTGCGCGCACGCCAGAAGCTGCGCGACCACCTCCAGCGCGAGCTCGATACGCCATGACGGACCTCGATCAACATCCCGAGCTCGCGCAAACGCACGCGCTCGCCGACGGAGAGCTCACGGGCGCCGAGCTCGAAGCTGCACAGGATCACCTCGCGACATGCGAGCTGTGCCAGAGCGAGCTCGCCGATGTGATGCAGATGAAGGCGATGCCGGTGGCGCCCGCGAACGTCGTGTCGCTCGCGTGGTACCGCAAGCGCTCGACCCAGGTCGCCAGCGTGCTCGTCGCGGCAGCCGCGGCGGCGACGGTGCTGTACATCGGTGGTCGCCATCCCGCGACGCCGACAAAGGAAGCGCCGGTCAAGATCGCGCTCGCCGAGACGCGCGCGGTCGAAGCGCGGTTGTCGTGGCAGGGCGCCTCGGACTATCGCGCATACTCGGTGCCGCGCGGCCAGTCGCTCGCGAAGGAACCGATCTCGTTGTCGGCAATGGCCGATACCGAGAAGCGCGGCGACATGCACGGCGTCGCGGCGCTCGCGCTGCTCGCCGGCGATTTCGAGCAGGCGAAGAAGTACCTCGCGCAAGCGGGCGACTCCGCCGACGTGCTCGCGGACAACGCCGCGCTCGAGCTCTCGCTCGGTGCGCCCGACAAGGCGCTCGCGTTCGCGGATCGCGCGCTCGACAAGTCGCCCGATGCGACCGTCGCGACGTGGAACAAGGCGCTCGCGCTGCGCGATCTGGGATTGCGCCACGACGCGCTCGAGGCGTTCCGCGCCGTCGCGAAGCACGGCGAAGCGGGCTGGGCGGCGGAAGCGACGAAGCGAGCGGACGAGCTCGAGCGGACGTTCAAGGACGAGACCGCGCTGCGCAAGCGCGTGGGTGACGCGGCGCTGCCGCTCGCGCGGACGCAATCGGGTCTGGCGATCGACGACGCGAAGCGCCTGCCCGGTGCATCGCGGGTCGAGCTCTACGACGCGCTGCGCGCTGCACCGGATGCAGCGGCGGTCGCGAAGCTGATGCCGCTTGCCGAAGCGATCGATAGCGTCGGTGGCGATCATGGGACGGTCGATGCGGTGAAGGCGGCGAAGCCGGATCCGAAGGCTGCTGCCGCGTACCTGTCGATCCTCGCAGATGCGAAAGCGGATCGCGCAAAGATCCTCGCGACCCTGCGCGCGGCGCACGCGAACGACGCGCTCGCGGTCGCGCTCGTGAAGTTCGGTAGAGAGGGCCACTACGTCCTGCCCGCGGACCTCGCCGAGTTTACGAAGTTGACCCAGGCGTCGACGGATCCGTGGATCCAGTTGCTCGGCGTCGAGCAGCGTGGCTATGCAGCGATCGAGAACGGTGATCTCCCTGGCGCGGAAGCGATCCTCTTGTCCGCACGCGAGCAATGCAAGGCCGGTGCAGCGCCGAGCTATCGCTGCATGAAGATCGAGATGTTGCTCGGTCGCACGTATCTCACCTGGCAGCGGTGGCCCGAGGCGCAGACCGTGCTTCTCGACGCGTGGAGCCGCGCGCTCGCGACCGGTGCGATCCAGCAGAACGAGTTGCTGTCTTGGCTCACGAACCTAGCGACGCTCTCCGACGATCACGTCGGCGGTGGACTACCACTCGTCCGCGCGTACACGTCAGAACTAACAGCTCGAGCGATCGCAGATCGTGACGATGCCGCGTGTGATTACGAACAGTGGGGTCGCGAGCAAGTCGCGTTCGGCCTCCAGATGCAGCAGAGGTTCGAAGATGCGAAGCGCGAGCTCGGCCCTCCGGTGACTTGTCCGGTGAACGATCGCGACGGAAAGGCGATCGCGGATGCGTTCCTCATCCGCGCTGAGGTACTCCACGTCGTGGGGACTCCCGCCGAGATCGCTGCACTGCGTGCGGAGATCGTGAAGGCTCGCACCGACGACCGAGTGAAGAGCCAGCTCGCGATGCTCGATCACGCTGAAGGCCGCGTCGCGATCGGTGTCGCTCCTGGAGAGGGTGTGGCGCTGTTACGGCACGCGATCGAGATCGGGAAGCCCGATCTCGACGTGAACGCGCAGCGCGCGGTCGGTATGAGCTACGCGGTGCTCACGATCCATGCCGCCAAGACCGGTGACGCCGCTGGCGCGCTCGCGATTCTCGGTGAGGAGATCGGCGCCGAGCCACGCACGAGTTGTGTACTGGGTATCGTCGGTGACGATCGCGAGCTCGCCACGATCGCGCGCAACGCGTCTGGGCAGACCAGCGCTGTGCTCGGGCCGCGACCGCTCGTTCCGGAGCCCGATAAGCTCGTCGGCAAGGACACGCTGAGCGCGCTCGCCGGCTGCAAGAACGTCGACGTGATCGCCCGCCCGCCGTACGACGGCATGTCGCGAATTCTTCCCGACGACATCGCCTGGCGTTATGTGTCCTCGCACGCGCACGCAACAGCGGCGAGCACGGGCAACTCTCTCGTCGTCGCGGATGTCGAGCCGCCTGCTTCCCTAGGGTTGCCGCACCTCGCAAACTGGTCTCACGAAGCTGCGACAACCCTGACCGGACCCGCCGCTACTCCCGCCCGCGTTCTCGATGCGATCGGCCAAGCGCGCGACGTGACGATCCACGCCCACGGCTTCGCCGGCGAAGGCGACGCGTCGTATCTCGCGCTGTCACCCGACCCTAAAGGGCAGTATGCCCTCACGGCCCGCGAGGTTTCTCATGCAAAGCTCGCGAGCGCGCCGCTCGTGATCCTCGCAGCCTGCGAATCGGCGAAAGCCGCCGCGCGGTTTGCAGCGCGATGGAGCTTACCGAACGCGTTCCTAACTGCTGGTGCACGCGCCGTCGTCGCACCAACCACCGCCGTGCCTGACCAGGAGGCCGGACCATTCTTCGACCAACTTCGAACGCGAGCTGCGGCGGGTGTGCCGCTTGCGGAGGTCGTTCGCGACCTTCGCAAACAATGGCTCGCGGATCGAAAAGCCGATTGGGTACGTGACGTCGTTGTGTTTGAATGAAAAACCCCCGCAAAAGGATCCGTCTATGAACCGCCTAGGAATGTCTGTCGCGTTTGCGTTGTCGTTGGTGGCTGGTTGCGTTGCAGGAGATCAAACCGATCTGACGACGGATACGTCGTCTCAAGATCTCACCGTGTCGTCGACGTCGGTGCTGTATTGTCAGCCGGTCGACGGCGGCATCTGCATCACGCAGTGGACGCCGGACTTCACGGCGCCGGGCGCCTACTGGGCCGGTCATGGCACCGCGAACCCCGCCAAGGTGATGGCCATCTTCTACGTCCCGACGAAGGCCGATCCGACGACCGGTCTCGCGACCGCGTACTACGCGTGGATGATGGCCGGTTACGATCCGACCTGTACGTACAACTCGGACGGCATTTACTCCTGTTCCCCGAACAACCAGGCATTCCGCCTCTACGAGATCCAGGCGGGTCAGCTCCCGAGCTTCCAGCAAGCGGCACGGCTCAACTTCAACCTCCACGAGAATCAGAACCCGCTCAACGCGAACTGGGACGGCGGCGCCGGCGGCGGCCTCTCCGGCTCGCCGGTTCACCCGGGTGGTCCCGGCGGCCTCCCGGGCGCCACGGTGCTGGCGATGCAGAACGCAATGGGTGCGTTCCGCAACTTCTACGTCAACGTCTACAACATCACCGCGCGCGGCACGGGCGGCTGAGCTAGCCGAGCGACAGCTGCGCGTCGAGCGGGATCAAGCTCGCGAGCACTGCCGCTCCGTACGCAGCAGCACGACTGGCCGCTTCGAGCGGCGCTTGTCCGAGAGCTAAGAAGTAGACCAGCGCGCCGGCGAAACTGTCGCCGGCGCCGTACGAGCCGACGATGGTGGTCGGCGCGGGGGAAGGCGCGAAATGCGCCACGCCCTCGCGCGTCTCGATTCGGCCGCCACGCGCACCGTCGGTGAGCACGAGCGCGCGCGGCGGCTTCGGATAGTCCGCGAGCGTGCTCGCTTCGCGCGGATCACCGACACTGCCGACGACAACGTCGGCTGCGACGCCGGAGTTGATCAACGCTTCGCGCCGGCGCGCCGTCACGACCAAGAGCTTCGCCGCACGAGCAACACGCAGCACGTCGGGATCCTGCGCCGTGAAGTACGCCGCGTCACATGTCGCGAGCTCGTCCCACGGCAGCGGATCCACCCGCTGCGGATGGAGCGGCTGGCCAACGACGACGATCGTGCGCTGGCCCTCCGGTGTCACCATCACGACATCGCGCGTGTGCGCGGAGCTGCGCCGCGCCGCGTGGATCCGCGCGCCGGTGACCGAGAGATTTGCCTCGACGAACCGCGCGGCGTCGTCATCGCCGAGCGCGGTGAACAGCAGCGTCTCGGCCGGCGCGCGCAAGAGTTGATAGAACGCGACGCCACCACCGCCGCCGGGGAACATCCGCGGATGATCGAGATGGCAGATGTCGCCGCTCGCCGGCAGCACCGGCACGGTGCCGATCGTCACGTGTTCGACGTGGCCGATCACGGCGAGGCGCATCAAGTGCCTCGCGACAGCGCCTCGAGGCACATCCGCTTGAGGTCATCGGCGAGATCTTGATCGCGGCGCGCGAGACCGAGCAGACCTTCGACGAGGACCGGCTGCGCGATCGTCTGCAATGCTTCGCGCAACACGCCGAGGCCGCGCTCGGCTTCGGCGCGTTCGTTCGCGAGGTGCGCGAGCGCGATCGCGACGGCGTGCTTGCAGAACTGGCGCTGCACGCCGATCGGGCACGTGCACTCGTACGCGACGCCTTCGTCGCGCATCCAGATCCGGCACGCGTAGTTCGCGCGTCCCTGCTCCTGCGGCTTGACGGTGCCGCGGAGCTCGCCGCGCAGCGCCTCGACCTGGAGCACGCGCTTGCCCGTGAAGCACTGCTCGCCGCGTTCGAACGTCCTCGCACCGACGATCACGGCGATCGTGTCGCGATGGAGGATGCTCGCGATTCCCCTTGTCACCATTCGCGCATGCTAGCGCCGCAGTCCGACGTACACGAGATGGACGCGACTCGAACCGGATCGATCGACGTTCACCTCGAATCCCGCCTTACGAAATCGCCGAAGAAAGCTGTCGTCCGGATCTTCCGACCACACCGCGAGCACGCCACCGGGCGACAGTGCCGTGAAGCTCCGCGCGAGGGCGCCAGGGCCGTAGAACGGATCGTCGCCGCGCTGGCTCGCCGCGTGGGGACCTTCGTAGAGATCGAGGAGGATCGCGTCATACGCACCGGGCGCGGCGTCGCGGATCACGCGCGAGACATCGCCGACGATCACGCGGACGCGCGGATCTCCGACGGCGTTGTTCGTCAATACCGCGAGTGGACCGCGGCACCACTCGGCGACCGCGGGCGACAGCTCGGCGACATCGACCTTCGCACCTGCCGGCAAGACGTCCAATGCGGCGCGCAGCGTGTACGCCATGCCGAGCCCGCCGATCAGCACGCGCGGCGCGGCGGCCTTCACACCGCCCAACGCGACCGTCGCGAGCCTCTCCTCCGAGCGGCGCTCCTGGCTCGTCATGAGGACGCGGCCGGCGATCACGAGCAAGAACTCCTTGTCGCCGCGCTGGCGCAATTCGAGTGGACCCTCGGCGGTCGTCACCGTCGCGAGCGTCTTCCACGGCTTCATGTGCGGCGATGATACGCTGCGCGCGTGTCCAAGGCCGAGCTGAAGGCTGCCCTGTTGCGCGAGCTCGAGGCGACGCTCGCCACCGCCCGCGCCGCGCACGCGTCCGCGATCGAGGGCTCGACCCACGAGGAAGCGCGCGCCGAGAACGACAAGGACACCCGCGGGCTCGAACAATCGTACCTCGCGCGCGGTCAGGCCCAGCGCGTCGCCGAGCTCGAGGCGGCGGTCGGCGATGTCACGGCGCTCGCGCTCCGCACGTTCACGCCGACCAGCCCGATCGCGATGAGCGCGCTGGTCGAGGTCGACGAGGATGACAAAACCAAGCGGTTCTTCATCGCACCGGCCGGCGGCGGCACGATGCTGGATGGGGTCCAGGTCGTCACGCCGAGCTCGCCGCTCGGCCGCGCGCTGCTCGGCAAGCGCGTCGACGACGAGGTCGAGCTCCAGCTCACGGGGACCTCGCGGAGCTTCGTCATCACGTCGCTTTCATAGAGCCTGGCACCCCGCCTGCACTTCGATCGCGTCATGCGCGCGAAGGTCTCGATCGGCGGCCAACCACTCCACGCCCTGATCGGTAAGTTTCCGATCGTGCTGTTCACGAGCGGTCTCGCGGGGATCCTCGCGTTCGTGGTCAGCGACGACGAGTTCTGGTACCGCGAGGCGTACGTCAGCCTCCTCTCGGGCGTCGTGTTCAGCATCGTCGCATCGGTGATCGGCGCCTTCGATCTCGCGCAGTTGCCGCGCGAGACCGCGGCGCATCGCGTCGGGATGCTGCACGCCGCGGCGGGGGTCCTCGCGACGATGCTGTTTGCGGGCGCGGGCCTGGCGCTTCGCACGGCGTGGCTCGACCGCACGGTCGATGGTCTCGAGTACGGCCTGCCGCTGGGCCTCGCAGGCAGTGGGTTTGCCCTCATGGCAGTGGTCTCGGTGTACGGCTGGAAGCTGATCGGCGCGCATCACGTCGCGATCTCACCGATTCCGGGGATCGAAGATCGCGTCGAGCTCGGCGCGCCGCTCCGCCACTCGGTGCACTCCGCGACGGCCGAACACGCAAAGGTGGTGACGCGATGAACGCGATCGACCTGATCAAAGCGCAACACGAACGGATCGCCGAGCTCGGGCGGGCGCTGCGATGCGCCGACCCGACGCGCCGCGGCGGCCTACTTCGCCAGCTCGAGCGCGTGATCGAAGCGCACTCCGAGATGGAGGAAAATCTATTTTATCCGCTGTTCGATACCGCGAGCAGTCACGAGGCACTCCTCCAGTACGCGGAGGATCACCGCAGGCTCCGCGTGCTGCTGCTCGCGGCGGATCACGCGGGAGTGTCGTCACCGCAGTTCGAACGCAGCATCTCGCAGGTGATGGCGGCGTTTGCCGAGCACGCGTACGGTGAAGAGGAAGCGCGCTTACTTCCGCTCGTCGAAAAACGCCTCGGTGTGGTGCAACTCCACGTCCTGGGTTCGGAGATGCTCGCGCTCTACAGCGAGCTCGTCGAGCAACCGATCGAGATGAACCTCGAGTCCGAGGCGCGCCACCCGAACCTCTAGACGCGCTCGAGAAACGCGGCCGTCGCCATGCCGCCGGCGGTGCACACGCCGATGATCGCGCGGCGCTTGTTGCGGCGGCCGAGCTCGAGCAGCGTCGAGCCGAGGTAGCGAATTCCAGACATGCCGTACGGATGGCCGAGCGCGACCGCGCCGCCATTGACGTTCGTGAGCTCCCACGGCGTGTCGAGCTGCGCCTGGTTGTAGAGCGTCGTCACCGCGTACGCCTCGTGGAGCTCCCACAGATCGATGTCGCCGCGATTCAGCGCGTGGTGCGTCATCAGCTTCTTGATCGCGGGAGCGATCGCGATGCTCATCTCCTAGGGCGCCACCGCAGCGAGCTGCATGCCGCGGAACAGGCCGAGGATCGGCAGGCCGCGCTTCGCCGCTTCATCGGCGGCCATCATCACGACCGCGCCCGCACCGTCGGAGAGCTGCGACGCGTTGCCCGCGGTCGTCGTGCCGCCCGGATAGACCGGCTTCAATGCGGCGAGCGCTTCGGCGGTCGTGTCGGGACGCGGGCCTTCATCGCGATCGAGCGTGACCTCTTGGTCGTGCGACTCCTTGGTCGCCTTGTCGGTGACCTTCATCTTCGTCGTGAACGGCACGATCTCGGCAGCGTAGACACCGGCCTTCGCGGCCGCGGCGACGCGCTGCTGACTCTGGACGACGTATGCGTCCTGCTGCTCGCGCGTGATGTTGTACTTCTTCGCGACGAAGTCGGCGGTCTGGTTCATCGTCCACCACACCGCGGGCATGCGCTGCTGGAGCGGTGCGTAGAAGAAGTTGTTCAGGTTTAGATGAAACTGAACGAGGCTGATGCTCTCGACGCCACCGGCGACGATCGCCGTCGCTTCGCCGGTCGCGATCCGGTTCGCGGCGATCGACGCGGCGGAGAGTCCCGAGCCGCAGTAGCGATTGATCGTCATGCCCGGGCACTGATCGCCAAACCCGGCATCGAGCGCAGCGTTGCGCGCGATGTTGTGACCGGTCGCGCCTTCGGGCAGACCGCAGCCGATCACGACATCCTCGATCTCGCCGGCCGCGATCTTCGCCCGCTCGACCGCCGTCTTCATCACGTGCGCGAGCATCGGGATGCCGTGCGTCTGGTTGAGCGCACCGCGCTGCGCCTTGGCGATTCCAGTTCGACAATATGCGACGACCGCGACGTCTTTCATGCGCGAAGCTTGGCACGGAACGCACGACCGTCGTGCTCGACTTCATACGTCGTCGCATTGCCTACGAGTGGAACAGTCGTTCCCAACAGGTCCATCAACCACAGCCGCATCACGCCGCCGTGGGTGACGACGAGCGTGGTGCCGTCGGCGACGATCCGGAGCAGCGCGCGCTGCATCCGCACCGTCGCGTCGTCCTTCGGTTCGCCGCCCGGTGGGTGCGTCGTGTGCGCGACCCACGCGCGCCATGCCTCCGGATGCTGGACCAAGATCTCGTCGCGGGTAAGGCCTTCGAACACGCCGAACTTGCGCTCGCGCAGCTCGGCGTCGACCTGGGGCGCTGCGAGCCCGAGCTCCGTCGCGACGATCGCCGCGGTCTCGCGCGCCCGCGCCAGGTCGCTCGACCACACGCGGGTGACGCCGGCGCTGTCGAGCGACCGTGCGAGCTCCTTCGCCTGCGCGCGGCCCGTGGCGTCGAGCTCGATGTCGGTGTGGCCCTGTAGGCGGCCCTGGGCATTCCACGCCGTCTGACCGTGACGAGCGAGCAGGATACGACGCACTGCCGGCACTGTAGCAGCGACGGAATGAGCGCCCAAGCTCGCGCGTTGCCCCGAAATGATGAGGATCGCGCTGTTGCTCGCCGTGCTCGCGGGCCAGGCCCATGCCGATCACTGGATCGACATGCCCGCGTGGCCGAAACCGACGCCCGCGGTCGGCCACCTGCGCTGGCTCGTCGCACCGCAACAGATCACGCTCGAGGTCGAGGCCGATGGCATCACGCGCGCGATCGTGCTCGAGCCTCTGGTCGGCGAGGCGCACGAGGCTCCGCTCGGCAAGAGCGAGGTCAGCCGGCTCGCGTTCGACCAGGGTGGCTACGTGGTCAAGCGCACCGGCGACGCGCTGACGGTGCTCGCCCGAGACGGCGCCCGCGACAAGCAGATCGCGAAGCTGCACGTACCCGCGAAGATGAAGCTCGATACGCACTAACTGCGGCAATCCGCCGCTCGCGCCAGGCCCCAACCGTTGATACACAACGGGCCATGGACGCAGGTCTCGCACTCGTGATCGGCTTCTTGCTGGTCGTCGCGGCGACGCTTGGCTTTGTCGTCCACGCGGTCCGCAAGGCCTCGCCACGCGCGGTGATGCCGTTCCTCGCGTTCGTCGCGGTGTGGCTCGCGGTCCTCGCGGTGCTCGCCTCGCGCGGCGTGTTCGAGGGCTTGCCGCTACCCGCGGCTGGTGCGCCGCTCTTGATCTTGATCGTGCTCGCGCAGCTCGTTCCGGCGAGCCGCCGGTTCTGCGATCAGCTGCCACTGCCCACGCTGACCTATCTCCACGTGATCCGCGCCGGCGTCGAGTTCTGCTTGTTCGGCCTCGCGATGGCGCACTTGATCCCGTCGGCGCTGACGTTCTCCGGTAGCAACTTCGACATCGTGATCGGCTTCACCGCGCCGCTGTTCGGCAACCTCGCGTTCCCGGCCGGACGTCCGGCGCGCGGACCACTCGCGATCTGGAACCTCGTCGCGCTCGGCTTCTTGGTTCACATCGTCGCGCAGGTCGCGAGCGTCCAGCCGCACGTGATCCTCACGTGGCCGTGGATCTGGTTGCCTGGCTTCATCGTGCCGATGGTCGCCGGCGCGCACCTGATCACGCTTCGCCGACTGGCGCAGACCCGCTGAGCACGCGAACCCGCGCTGCGAGCGTCGGGCCGTGGCCTTCGACCCGAACCGCGAAGTCGGCTTCGCGGGTGGCACCGATCATCAGCTTGATCCGTCCTTCGGCGAATTGCCCCCTGCCGTACACCGGCAGCGAGCCCATCACGCCGAGCCGGCGCACGATCGGCGCGTGAAGGAGATCGGGTGGGCGAAGCTCCTCGCGCTCGGTGCCGTCGATCACGAAGTCGACGCGCGGTCTGCCCTCTTTGCGATGCACGAAAATCTCGGTCGCGCCCTTCTCGAGCGCGGACAACAGGATCGCGTTGACCAGCATCGGGACTGGTTTCTCGGGCGCCACGCCACGATCGTAGCTAAACGCTCCTCAGGATGCGACATCGGCGGGAAGCCTCCCTCTCGTAGGCATGATCACGCGTAAAGCCTTTTTACAGTCGCTTGGCTTCGGTGCTTTGGCCGTCGGTGTGCTCTCGGCGTGCGGGTCGTCCGGAGGTAGCGCGGGTCCAGATGCCGCGACGAGCTGCGCGATGAACGGAACGAATTCGAGCATCGGCGCGAATCACGGCCACGTCCTCGTCGTCAGCAAGACGGACGTCGCCGCCGGGCAGGACGTCACCTATCACATCATGGGCGGCGCGACGCACGATCACACGGTGCTGATCACCGCCGCGATGTTCCTGACGCTGCAGGGCAACCACGGCGTGATGACGACGTCGTCGACCGACGAGCAGCACAGTCACCCGATCACCGTCGTCTGCGCCTAAGCCGGCGTGAGCTTCGCGAGATCGTCGACGCCGAACGAGGCCTCGAGCTTGCCGACCGCTTCGACCGCGTGCTCGAAGCCGTGGTCGCCGAGTATCTCGGTCTCCTTCGCCTCGAACTGCTCGCCCATCTCGTCGTACTCGTGCTTGCCGACGATCGAGTGGAGCGCCGGGAACAGCACCGTGTCCTCGCGTGCGGCGTGCGCGCGATACATGTGATTGAAGCTCTTGAGCGCGGCGATCAGCTTCGCGCGATCGGGTTCGCCGAGCGGGGCTTTCGCGAACGCTAGGATCTGCGCGGTGAGGTCGCGTCCGGCCGCGTGTTGCTTGCGCAGCGTCGCGGTCAGATCGGCGAGCTTCCCGGCCTTCTCGAATCGCGGGAACAAGAAGTTCTCCTCGAGCTTCTCGTGATAGTCCTCGATCACGTGGCGGATGATCTGCGCGCCACCCGCGAGTGCGTCGAGCGGGACGTCCTCGTGCGCCTCGAACCGGCGGGTCGCTTCGTCGTAGAGGTACATCACGCGGCGAAGCACGCCGTGCTCGCGCATCAAGTCCTCGGTCGGCGTGACGTCATCTTCGCCGGCCTTTTCGCCGGCTGCGCTCGACTTCATCGAGCTGCCGCACGCGACGAGAAGCACGCCGGTGGCGGCAGTGTGCAAGAACTCGCGACGACTCATGCCGGCAAGTCTACTTGCGTCCACTCGCGAGTGGGCCCGGAGATCGAGAACATCTGCGTCGTCGCGACGACATCGCTATCGCAGTCCTCGTCGATCGCTGCGAGCATCGCTTCGAGCAGCTCGTCCGCATCGCCGAACCGATCTTCGGGCTTCTTCGCGAGCGCGCGAACGATCAGCGCATCCAGAGCTGGCGGAATCGCGCGGTCTGGACAACGCGCCGAAGGCGGCACGACCGCGTCGTGGAGATGGCGATCGAAGATCACGGCCGGGCTGCCCCCGCCGAACGGGGTCGTGCCGGTAAGTAGCTCGTACAGGATGACGCCCATCGCGTAGAGATCCGCGGCCGGCGTGATCACGTCACCCCGAATCAGCTCGGGTGCCATGTACTCGGGCGTGCCCGAGATCAGGTGGCGATCCGCGCAGCATGCTTCGCGCGCGAGACCGAAGTCGATGATGGTGACGAGGTCTTCGTCGTCGACGAGCAGGTTGTCGCTCTTGAGATCCGCGTGGACGAGACCCGCGCGATGGATCGCGGCGAGACCGGCGAGCACTTGTGCCGCGATCGTGCGGATCCGCGGCAGGCTTAGAAGGCCCTCACGCTGGATCAGCGCGAGGAGCGACGTGCCTTCGACGCGCTCCATCGCCACGTACGGGACACCGCCGCACGTCATTCCATGATCGACCACGCGAACCACGTTCTCGTGGCAAACGCGCGCTGCCGCACGCCCCTCATTCGCGACGCGCTCGACGAAGAGCGGCTCGCTCAACAGCTGATTTTGCAACAGCTTGACTGCAAGGGGTCCGGCCACGGGGTGATCGGACGCGAACACCTGGCCCATGCCGCCGGCGCCGAGCTGTGCGCCCAGCGTGCAGTCATGTCCGAGGATTTCCAGCGTCGCCATGCCCGATCCCAGTTAGCAGGCGGCGTGCCGAACCCGACGGAGAATCTCCGATCTACACGAACCAAAAATGAGGACGACCCGCACTGCATGGAGCTGCGGGCTTTGGTGACGACCGATCTGATCGCGGCGGTGCAGCGCCCGGTGACGGCGACCGCAGTCGCCGCGACCACGGTCTACGCGAACGCCGAGGTGCTCCGCACCGTGCTCGAGCACCTGGTCGACAACACCGAAACGCCGGCCGAGCTCGCGGTGATCGCGGAGCCGACCGCGGTGTTGTTCCGGATCGCGGATCGCGGGACCGGGATCCCGCACGACCAGCGCGATGCGGTGTTCGATGCGAAGGTCCGGACGAGCCTCGCCTACTGCCGGAGCGCGGTCGAAGCGTTCGGCGGCCGGATTTGGATCGAGGACAACGCGCCGAGCGGCGCCGTGTTTTGCTTCCTGCTGCCCACCGGCAATTGAACTAGAGTGAGCCCGTCATGGGCTCTTCCGGAGACGAGTGGCTGGCGGGCTGGGACGCCACGCCCGGCATCGTCTCGGTGTGGGCCGAGCCCGATGGCCGGGTGACTCTGTGGCGGCGGAGCGACGGCACGGTCGTGCGCGAGGAGCTGACGTTCCGGCCGTGGGTGCTGACGGCGCACGAGGACGACGTTCGCGGCAACGATCGGATCGCGTACCGCGAGCTCGCCGGCGACGGTGCATTGCGCTGGCTCGCGCGCGCCGATGATCTGCCGACGCTGACGCGTGCGTTGTTGCAAGGCGCCGCGCGCCGACTCGGCCACGAGCTCGGTCACGTCCGCGAGCTCGGCGACGATGCCGTGGTGCTCGCGCCCGACGAGCAGTATCTCGTGGCATCGGGCCGCACGTACTTTCGCGACCTCGCGTTCGACGACCTCCGCCGGATGCAGATCGATCTCGAGACCACCGGCCTCGATCCGGATCGCGATCGGATCTTCCTGATCGCGATTCGCGATCCCGACGGCCGGGTCGAGCTGCTCGAAGGCGACGAGCCCGATTTGATCGCGCGCCTCGTCGAGCGCGTGCGAACGGCCGATCCCGACGTGATCGAGAACCACAACCTGCACGGCTTCGACATCGCTTTCTTGCAGCGCCGGACGGAGCGGCTGCGCGTCCCGCTCGAGCTCGGTCGCTTGCCGGGTGGCCTACGCCAGCGCGGTGCGCGTCGCGGGAGCGCGTCGGGCGACTACAAGGTCCGGTTCATCGCGCCGGGGCGCGAGCTGATCGACACGATGGACGCGGTGCTCCGCCACGACTTCACGACCCGCGAGCTGCCGGGTCATGGGTTGAAACAGGTCGCGAAGGCTTTCGGGATCTCGACCGACGACCGCGAGCTGATCCGCGGCGACAAGATCCACGCGGTCTACACGACCGATCCGGAACGCGTGCGGCGCTACGCGAGCGCGGATGTCGAGGAGGTCGCCCATCTCTCGCGCATGCTCGGTGGTGCCGCGTTCGCCCTCGCGACGATGGTGCCGCGCCGCTACGAGCGCCTCGCGGATGGCGGCGCCGCGACCGGCGTGCTCGATCCGCTGCTCGTCCGCGCGTACTTGAAGTCGGGCACTGCGCTGCCGCGGCCGACGATCAGCGACGGCACCGAGCACAGCGGTGCGGCACTGCACCTGTTCGCGGCGGGTGTCGCGGAGCGGATCGTGAAGGCCGATGTCGCGAGCCTGTATCCCTCGCTGATGCGGTCCTTTCAGATCGGCCCGTCGCGCGACACGCTCGGTGCGCTCCTCGCGATCGTCGATCGCTTGGTCCAGCGCCGGCTCGCCGCAAAGGCCGCCGCGAAGGCAGCACCCGCGGGCTCGGCGGAGCGCCACACCCACGAGGCGATGTCGGCGGCGATGAAGCTCGTCGTCAACTCGGCGTACGGCTATCTCGGTGCGCCCGGCCTTACCCGATTCGCGGATGTCCACGCGGCGAACGAAGTGACCCGGCGCGGCCGCGAAGTACTCGACGTGATGTGCAAGGGCCTCGCCGCGCGCGGCGTCACGCTGCTCGAGGCGGATACCGATGGCGTGTACTTCGCGGTGCCGCCGGCGTGGACCGAGGCCGACGAGCGCCGGGTGGTCGCGGAGGTCGGTGCGCTGCTGCCCGAGCTCGTCCAGCTCGAGTACGAAGGCCGCTACGCCGCGATGCTGTCGCACGAGCCGAAGAACTACGCGCTGCTAGGGTTTGACGGAAAGCTGACGCTGCGCGGGGTCGCGTTTCGGTCGTCGCGCGCGGAGCCGTTCGGCGAAGCATTCTTGCGCGAGGCGGTCGGGTTCCTGCTCCGCGGCGATGTCGTGGCGGTGCATCGCGCGTACCTCGCGACGATCGCGGCATTGCGCGAGCGCTCGATCGCGACGTACGCGGTGTCGTCGCGCGTGCGGCTGACGAAGACGCCGGCCGAGTATCACGCGGTGCGAGAAGGCCGGCGCGAGCTCACGTACGAAGCGTTGCTCTCGGCGGGGCGAACCACCTGGTCGGTCGGCGAGCGCGTGCGGGTGTATCGCGCGATCGGCGGTGGTGCAGGCTTGATCGACGAGGATGCCGAGGTCGATCCGCGCGATTACGACGTCGACCACTACGTCCGCCTGTTGCGCGAGACGTTCGCGTCGCGGCTCGCGCGCGCATTCACACCGGATGACTTCGCGACGCTGTTCGATGACCCCGATCAGCTGTCGCTGTTCGCGAAGCCGATCGCGAGCATCCGGGCGGTCCTCACGCCTGTCGTCGAATGAACGCGGCGATCTGCGCCGGCACGCCCGCGGTGCGATGCGGTGCGTGGCCCGCGCCCGCCACGATCAGCTTCTCGCATGGACCTGCGAGCTGGCGCGCGATCGCCTCGACCTGCGCGAGCGTGCCGTACTCGTCGGCCGCGCCCTGAACGACGAGCGTAGGTGCGGTGATCCGCGGCAGGAACGCCTCGAGGTTCCACGCGCGAAACGCAGGATCGAGCCACGCACGGTTCCAACCCCAGAACGCACCGTCGACATCCGCGTGGTGGCGCGCGAGGCGCTCGCGCAGATCGGTCGTGCGATATGCATCGGCGGCCTTCGCGATCGATTCGACCGAGATGTCCTCGACGAATACGTGCGGCGCGATCAGCACGAGCGCCTTCACCTCGAGTCCCGATCCGGCCGCGATGATCGCGATCGAGGCGCCATCGCTGTGACCGACGAGGATCGGCCGGGTGATCCCGTTCTCCGCGAGCAGCGCCGGTAGCGCCGCGGCTTCGTCGTGCATGTACGTCGGCGGCCGTGGCACCGCGACCGGCGACGACTTGCCGTAGCCCTGACGCGAGTACACGAACGCCGCGCAGCCGGCGGCCTCCGCGATCTGCGCCGGCACGTCGCGCCAGGCAGAGACCGAGCCGAGTCCTTCATGCAGGAACACGAGCTCGGTTCCACGACTCCGCGCCGGCCCGACCCAACCCGCTTCGATCATCTCAGCTTGAACCGCTGGATCTTGCCCGTCGCCGTCTTCGGCAGGTCGCGCACGACCTCGATCCAGCGCGGATACTTGTAGGGCGCGAGCCGATCGCGGACGAACGCCTTCAATTCGTCCTCGAGCCCGGGCGTCGCCTCGGCGCGCAGCACGACGAATGCCTTCGGCTTGGTCAGCCCGTCCTTGTCCTCGTGGCCGACGACGGCCGCCTCGAGCACCGCCGGGTGCGATGCGAGCGCGGACTCGACCTCGAACGGCGAGACCCAGATCCCGCCGACCTTCAACATGTCGTCGGCGCGGCCGCAGTACGTCCACGTGCCGTCGGTGTTGTGGAGATACTGATCGCCGGTCCGCGTCCACGCGCCGTGAAACGTCGCGAGCGAGCGGGCGCGATCCGCCCAGTAGCCGATGCACGTCGACGGGCCGCGCACCCACAGCGCGCCCTCGTCGCCTTCGCCGAGCACGTCGCCGCTCTCGCTGCGAAGCTGGAGCTCGTAACCCGGCACCGGGCGTCCGGTCGTGCCGTAGGTGATGTCTCCCGGCCGATTGCTGAGGAAGATGTGGAGCATCTCCGTCGAGCCAATTCCGTCGAGGATCTCGGTGCCGGTGCGCTCCTTCCAGCGCTCGCTGATGTGCTTCGGCAGCGCTTCGCCCGCCGACGTCGACACCCGTAAGGCCGGCAGCGCATCGCGGGTCCATCCGCTATCGGCGAGCAATTGCGCGAACAGCGTCGGCACACCGCCGAAGATCGTCGGGCGATGCTGCTGCATCACGCGCAGCACGGTCGCGGGTGCCGGGCGCTCGCTGCACAGCACCGCGGTCGCGCCGACCGAAAACGGAAACGTCAGCGCGTTGCCGAGGCCATACGCGAAGAACAGCTTCGCCGCCGAGTAGACGATGTCGTCGGGTCGAATCCCGAGGATCGGCTGCGCGTACAGCGCCGCGGTCCAGATCGGCGAGCCGTGCAGGTGCATCGCGCCCTTCGGCTTGCCGGTCGAGCCCGACGAGTACAGCCAGAATGCGATGTCGTCGGGCGTGGTCTCCGCCGCGTGCGTGATCGGCGCGGCTTCCTCGACGAGCAGTCTCCACGAGGGGGCATCGATCATCTTCCCGCTCTGATCCGCGGGACCCCTATCGGCAGTGCCGACCACGGCGACCGCGATGCCGGGGCACGCCGCGATCGCCGGGCCCAGCTTGCCGTACAGCGCCGCGCTCGCGATCACCGCACGCGCGCGCGAGTCGCGCAGCATGTACGTGTAGTCTTCCGGAGTGAGCATCGTGTTGAGCGGGACGGGTACGGCGCCCAGCTTGATCGCCCCGAGGAACGCCGCCGGGAAATCGACGCCGTCGAGCAAGACGAGCGCGACGCGCTGCTCGGGTTGCACGCCCAGGTCGCGTAGCGCACCGGCTGCGCGATCCGCCCGCGCTGCGAGCTCGCGGTAGGTGTAATGACCGTCGTCGTCGATCACCGCGATCCGGTCGCCGCGGCCTTCGAGGACGTGGCGATCGAGCAAGTCGACGGCCGCGTTGTAGGACCGGGGCAACTCGACGTGAGGCGGCGTCGCGCCGGGGCGAAGCCGCGAGAGCTCGGACATGCCCTGGAGTCTAGCCTCGCACTGGTACGAGCGGTGCACATGTCCGCGACGATGTCTTCCCCCGAGCGCCATTGCCACGCCGACGGCCCCTCGTCCGTGCGAGGGCGCTCGGCGTGGCGCGTGGTCGCGACATTGTTGCTCCTGACTCACACCGCCGTGGCGCAGGACACGAAACTCGAAGCGGCGGATAGCGAGAAGACCGGGACCGAGGTCGGCGTCCTCCCGCTGATCGGCGGCGATACCGATAACGGCTTCGGTGCAGGCGCGATCGGCTCGGTCGCCGACTTCGACGGCAAGAGTCAACCGTACAAGTGGCAGCTCCAGTTCGCGACGTTCCTCGCGACCAAGGGCAGTCCGATCGATCCTTCGTACGAGGACGCGTTCGCGAACCTCATCCTCCCGCAGCTGCTCGACGGTCGGTTGCGCCTCGAGATCCGGCCGGCGTTCACGCACGAATCCGCGCTGCGGTTCTACGGCCTCGGCAACAACGTCAAGATCCCGAGCCAGACCGACGCGACGCGCGACTTCTACACGCGCCTCCACCCACAGCTCGACGTGATGTCGCGCTGGAAGATCTCGCCGGCGTGGTCGATCGTCGGCGGCGCACACTTTCTCTACAACGACACGACCTACGATCCTGCGAGCACGCTCGCGATGGAAGTCCCGACCATCGATCACAAGGCGAACGAGGCGCACGGCATCGCGAAGTTCCAGACCGGCGCGGTCTACGACACCCGCGACAACGAGATCTCACCGAACAGCGGCAGCTTTCATTCGCTCTACGTCTATGCGAGCCCCGCGATCGGCAGCGCGCTTCCGTACAAGTACGAGCAGCTCGATCTCCAGTTCCGCTGGTACACGACGCTCAGCCCGCGCAACGTGCTCGCGATTCGCACCGTCGGCGACGTGCTGCTCGGCGACGTTCCGTTCTACGAGCTGTCGCGCTACGAGAACACGTCGGCGATCGGCGGCAGCCTCGGTGTCCGCGGCGTTCCTGGCTACTCGTACTACGGCAAGGTCAAGGTGTTCGGGAACGTCGAGCTCCGCACCCGGATCAACAACTTCGATTTCTGGGGCAAGAAGTACAAGTTCGGCATCGCGACGTTCTTCGATGCGGGTCGGTTGTGGACCGATCTGCGGGTCTCGCACCCCGAGCTCGATGGCACCGGCCTCGGCCTGCACTGGGGCACCGGCGCCGGCATTCGCTTGCAGCAAGGTCGCGCGTTCCTGGTCCGCGCCGACATCGCGTGGTCGCCGGATGCGCAGCCGATCGCCGGCTACGTCCTCGCCGATCACATCTTCTGAAACGTAGGCGTAGGCGTAAGCGTAGGCGATTCTGGCCACGGATCGGAGCCGAGCTCTTTGGCGGAACCTCGCAGACTCCGGGTATACGCTTACGCTTCCGCCTACGCCTACGCACTCACCTGTTGGCTGGCTCCAACAGGCCGCGTGTATGAAGTCGCTCTTCGCGCCTGCAGATCCTTGATCTCGCTCGCGCACCCGAAGGCACATCAGGTGCACTTCCCGGCCGCATGATGTTTCTCGCCGCCACTCTCGCGGCGGTCGCCAGCTTCGGCAGTAATCCCGGCGCGCTCGACATGTACGAGTACGTGCCGGCGGGGCTGCCGAGCGGGCGACCGCTCGTCGTCGTCTTGCACGGATGTACGCAGACCGCCTCCGCGATGGAATCCGCGGGCTGGAATGCGCTCGCGGATCAATACGGCTTCGCGGTCGTCTATCCCCAGCAGCGCGCCGCGAATCAATCGCTGAGCTGCTTCACGTGGTACGGGCCGACCGATATCGCGCGGACCGGCGGCGAAGCCGAGTCGATCATCCAGATGGTCGATACCGAAATCGCGACGCACGGCAGCGATACCCATCGCGTCTACGTCACGGGCTTGTCGGCGGGTGCGGCGTTCACCGCGGTGATGCTCGCCGCATATCCGGATCGATTCGAAGCCGGCAGCATCATGGCGGGCCTGCCGTACAAGTGCGCGACCGATCTGACGAGCGCTTCGAGCTGCCAACAAATGTCGGCCTCGACCCAGAAGACGCCGCAGCAATGGGGCGACCTCGTACGCGGTGCGTTCGCGTGGAATGGTGCGTATCCGCGCGTCCAGATCTGGCAGGGCACGAGCGACTACACGGTCGCGCCCGCAAATGCGACCGAGCTCGTGAAGCAGTGGACCGATGTCTGGGGGACCGATCAAACCGCGGATGCGACGGAGACGATCAGCACCGCGACGCGAACCCAGTACATGGCGGGCTCGACGGTCGCGGTGGAGCTGTACAGCGTGATGGGGATGGGCCACGCGATCGCGATCGGCGCGGATCCAGATGGCGCATGCCCGGCGACGAGCGGCGCGTATTTTTCCGACGAGAAGATCTGCTCGACGACCCGCGCAGCGGCGTTCTTCGGCCTCGGCGACGCCGGACCCGGACCGGGCTCGGGCTCGGGCTCGGGCTCGGATCTACCGCCAGACGGCTCTCATCCCGACTCATCAGATGGTGGCGGATGCAACACCGCCGGAGACCCGGGGTTTCTCGCGCTTGTGTTTGTCGGCGGTTTAGCGCGACGATGGAGGCATGCGGTGGTGGTTCGTCCTCGCACTTGCGGCCTGCTCGCCAGGCGCGCCAAGCGGCGGCGATGACACGACGAAGACGGCCGATGCCACGATGGCATCGTCGTCGACCACGTATCACGGCACGCTCGACATGTCGGCGACGGTGCCGTTCGGCGGCGTGACGTACTGCGCGTACTCGATCACGCTGCGCCAGATCGACGCGATGGTCACGATGCGATCGTCGGGCGAGGTCACCGGCTCGACCGTGCAGGCGCTCAATGTCGAGGCCGTCGTCGGCTCGTGCCCGTATCAGCCGCAGCCGCCGTCGATCGCGAACTACTCGCTCGATTCGGCGAAGGCCACACCGACCGGCTCGATGCTCCAGCTCGCCGGCGCGGCTGCGAACACGACAAAGGTCGCGCTGTCGATCGATCTCAGCCCGAACGGCAGCGGCCTCCAGGCCGCGATGACGTTCCAGCGCACCGATCAGACCGGCGAGCTGATGTGGACGGTGAAGCCGACCCTGCTGCTCGCTCCCGCCAACTAGATCAGCTATATCGAGCGGGCCATGAACCTGCTCGACGAATGCTTCGCCGCGAACCGCAAGTGGGCCGCCGAGATGGTCGAGAAGGATCCGCTGTACTTCAAGCGGCTCGAGGCGATCCAGCGGCCGGAGCTCCTGTGGATCGGCTGCTCGGATAGCCGGGTTCCGGCGAATCAGCTGCTCCGGCTGCCACCGGGCGACGTGTTCGTCCACCGCAACATTGCGAACGTCGTCGAGCACACCGACGTGAACTGCCTGTCGGTGCTCCAGTACGCGGTCGACGTGCTCCAGGTCAAGCACGTGATCGTGACCGGCCACTACGGCTGCGGCGGCGTGCGCGCGGCAATGGGGAACCAGCCGCTCGGCCTGATCGACAACTGGCTGCGCCACATCCGCGATGTCCACCTGTGGAACCGCGCCGAGCTCAACGAGATCGAAGATTTCGACAAGCGCGTGAACCGGCTCGCCGAGCTCAACGTCGAGACCAGCGTCGCGAACGTGTGCCACACGACGATCGTTCAGGATGCGTGGCGACGCGGCCAGTCGGTCACCGTCCACGGCTGGATCTACTCGCTCGCCGATGGCCTGCTGCGCGACCTCGGCATGGCGATCGAATCCGCCGACCAGATTCCGCCGGAATACCGGCTGTACTAGAGCTCGCCCGCGCGGCGCAGCAGCTTCGCGCGATCGTGCGCGTTCGTCGTGAGCTCCGCGGCGCGGGTGAATTCGCCGCGCGCTTCGTCGGTGCGGCCGAGCTTGACCAAGAGGTCCGCGCGCGCTGCCGCGAGCCACGGGTAGCGCGGCAGCTTCGGCGCGATCTGATCGATCAATGCGAGCCCCGCGGCCGGTCCCTCCGCCATCGCGATCGCCATCGCGCGGTTGAGCTCGATCACCGGCGACGGCTGGAGCTGGGCGAGCGCGCCATAGAGCTCCGCGATCCGCGCCCAATCGGTGTCGGCAGCGACGATCGCGCGCGCGTGACACGCCGAGATCTCGGCTTGCAGCACGTACGGGCCCGGCCCCGCGAGTTGTCGCGCCCGCGCGAGCGCGTCGAGGCCGCGCCGGATCAACACGTGGTCCCAGCGTGCGCGGTTCTGCTCGAGCAGCAGCACGCTCTCGCCGTTCGCATCGAGCCGCGCACCCGCGCGCGAAGCGTGGAGCTCCATCAGCGCACACAACCCGTGGACCTCGGGCTCGTCGGGCACGAGCCCCGCGAGGACGCGGCCGAGCCGCAGCGCATCTTCGATCAGCGCGGGACGCATCGGATCGTCGCCAGCACTCGCCGAGTAGCCCTCGTTGAACACGAGGTAGATCACGGCGCACACCGACGCGAGCCGCGCCGCGCGCTCGGCCGCCGGCGGCACCTCGAACGGCACCTTTGCGTCGGCGAGCGCTCGCTTCGCGCGCACGATCCGCTGCGCGATCGTCGGCTCTGCGACGAGAAACGCTCGCGCGATCTCCTCGGTCGTCAGGCCGCCGAGCAGGCGCAGTGTGAGTGCGACCCGCGCCTCCGGTGCGAGCACCGGGTGACACGACACGAACATCAGCCGCAGGAGATCGTCGCCGACGTCGTCGTCGAGATCCGCTGGATCGTCATGCGTCGCCGTCATGTGCCCGAGCTCCTCGTGCTTGCGCTCGAGCATCCGGCCGCGGTTCAACGTGTTGAGCGCGCGCCGCTTCGCGGTCGTCATCAGCCAGGCGGCGGGCTTGTCTGGAATCCCGTCGCGCGGCCAGGTCTCGAGCGCCGCGACCAGCGCATCCTGCGCGAGCTCCTCGGCCACGCCGACGTCGCGCACCATGCGGGCGAGACGTGCGACGAGCTTCGCGTGCTCGACGCGGAAGACAGCCCGGATGGCGGCGTTCGTATCGGTCACGGCATTCCGTCAGAAGGTCCCATCAGTTGTCGGATCTCGCACTCGCCATCGCCGGCGATCATCATGAAACGGCGCGCGTGCTCGGCGGCTTCGGCGCGGTCGCGAACCTGGACGATCGCGTAGCCGACGAACGCTTCTTCGCTCGCCGAGAACGGCCCGTTCGACAGCTTGAAGCTGCCGCGGTCGAGCGTGCCGCGGCCGCCCGAGCCGAGCCCGAGGATCGCACCTGTATCGAGCAGGATGCCCGCCTTGATGTTCTCGGCGACCAGCTTGTCGATCGCGGCCGACTTCTCGGGGGTGTGCTCTTGGACGTTGGCGGTGTAGGTCATCAGAAAGCGCATTGTTGTCTCCTTTACCGAGACGACAAACGAGGCCACGCCGGATCGACACGCGCTGCGCGATTTCTCAACCGCGCGAGATCAGTAGAGGATGCCGATCGTCGCGTTGAGGCCGTACGACCGATCGGTCGAGCCGCTGACGCCACGGGTCTGCGCGAGCGAGTTTTGCGCCGCGTTGAACTTGATGCCGACCTGATCGAACGCGCCGGCGAGCTGCAGCGCGTAGTGCGGGCCGAGCAGGATCTGGACGCCGCCGAGCACGTCGAACGCGATCACGGTGCCGCGCCCGTAGCTCGTCGACGATTGAATGTCGCCGCTCGCCATCACGAGCGGAACATCGACCGACGCGAACCCCGAAACCGATGGCGTTGCCGCGAACCGGACCTCGGCACCGGGCGCGAGACCGGCGTAGTCGACGTCGGGCATGTCGAGCTGGTCGGGCGTCATCAGCGACGAACGATCGGCTTTGTAGTAGCGCCGCCAGTACGAGGCACCGACGGCGAGCGAGGTATCGCCGAACACGAACCGATAGCGCGCGCCGACCTGGTAGTGACCGTCGTTGATCGTCGACTTCAGCGTGCTGTTTGGCACCGCGATGCTGAGCCCGACGGTCTTCGCGTATTCGCCGTAGAGCCCGAGGCCCGCCTGGCCGCCGCTCGGCGAATCGAACGCGAACGGATAGACCTCGCCGCCGATCCGGCCCGCCGCCGCCGCAGTCCCGACGTTTGGTGGCCGGGTCGCACCCGTCGTCGTCCACGTCAGCGTGCGACGCGCGACCTCGGCGCCGACGTCGACCCAGACCGCGCCGGTCGTCATCGGGTTGCGCGGCGCCGCTTCGTCGTCGTCGCCGTGGTGCTTGCGCTTGCGGTGCTTCTTGCCGGAGTCGTCGTCGGAGGCGCTGACCTCTTCGTCGGAAGCGACCTTCTTCTTCTTCGGCTTGTCATTTACCTCCGCACCGCCTTCGGCGGTGCTACGCGTCCGGCGTTCGCCGGACTTGTCGTCGTGCTTCTTCGGCCGAACGTCGGCGTCCTTGTCGTGCTTCTTCGGCTTGTCGTCGTCGTCGTGCTTCTTCGGCTTGTCGTCGTCGCTGAACTTCTTCGGCTGATCCTCCTCGTCGGGATCCTCTTCGCCGCCGGTCATCTCTTCGATCTTCTTGTCGAGCCGCTTCGACAGATCCTTCTTGAGCGTCTTGGGCGAGCCGATCGCGATGTCGATCGTCATCTCCTTCTTGCCCTTGCCCGAGAGCACGAGCTCGATGTGGCGCTTGCCGTTCTCTTTGCCGACCTTGCCGTGGATGACGACCTCGACCTCGAGCTCGATCCGCAGCTTTTTGAGACCACGCTTGTTCAGCTCGGTGAGGGACAGCTTGTCCATCGCCCGCTGGACTTTCGCGGGTTTGGTCACCGTTGCGTGGTCGTCCGCCGCGTCGACCAGCACCGAGGTGATCTTGCCGTCGTCGTCGTTATCGAGGGCGACGACCGCGACCTTCGGCTTGGCGAGGGCGAGCGCCGGTACCAGCACGACGAGGACGAACGCGAGCCACCGCACGATCGAATGGTAGCCGATCGTGGGGGATCCCGAGCTGTTACAACTACCCACCAATGGCCGCCGACCTGCTTGGTGAGCTGCCATCAACTGTGTGGGGCGACGTACGACTTTTGGGTTGAGTTGCCCCAGTAACTCTGTACATTCGCGACCCTTAAACGAGGTGCCATGACCGCGAAGTCGCTGATCTTGTCGAGCTCTCTTCTCTTGGCGGTTGCGTGTGGTCCTGCGGGGCGCAAGGACAACTTCGGCGATGACACCGGTCATTCCGATTCCGGAACCGGCCAGACGGGACCGGAGCTCTGCACCGACGGCATCGACAACGATGGCGACGGTCTCGTCGACTGCCACGACCCCGATTGCTCGGGCATCGATGGCTGTCCGGTGTGCGGTCAGGTCGAGAACCCCGAAGGCATGGGCATCGAGCTGCCCGACGGTATCAGCTCGGGCAATTCCTGCTCGGTCAACGCAGATTGCGCCGCCGCGACGCCGAACTGTTTGTCGTTCACCGACTCGGCCGGCAGCCACAAGGAGTGCCACGCGTCGTACACCTCGACGCTGAACTTCATCGGCTTTCCGCAGGGCGCGAAGCTCGACGACACGACGAAGCTGTTGAAGGTCTGCGCGACGATGGAGCACAGCTACCTCCACGATCTGATGATCGAGCTGTTCTCGCCCTCGGGGCAGAGCGTCGCGATGTCGAAGTTCGTCGGCCGCGTCGGTCCCGAAATCTACATCGGCATCCCGAACGACAACGACGAGGGCAACCCGATGCCGGGCACCGGCTACGACTACTGCTGGACGATGAATCCTCCGGCCGTCGCGACCATGGTGAATTCGGGCGTCGGTTCCCCCAAGACCGTCCCCGCCGGTGACTACCTACCCGACGTGCCGTTCACCGCTCTCCAGGGCGCGGACCTCAACGGCATGTGGACGTTCCGCGTGACGGACATGTACGGCTTCGACAACGGCTTCCTGTTCAAGTGGTCGATCAACTTCGACCCGTCGCTCGTCGTCGACTGCAGCGGCCCGATCATCGAGTAAGCGCCTAGCGGCGCTTGATCGATTCGATCACGACCGGCGTCTGCGGCGCGTCCTTCTGAAACGGCCCCGCGGAGCCGGTCTTGATGCCTTTGATCTTGTCGACGGTGTCCATGCCTTCGATCACCTTGCCGAACACGGTGTAGCCCCAGCCCTGCGCGTCCTTCGAGGTGTGATCGAGGAACGCGTTGTCGACGACGTTGACGAAGAACTGGGCGGTCGCCGAGTGCGGATCATTGGTGCGCGCCATCGCGACGGTGCCTTTGGTGTTCTTGAGGCCGTTGAACGCTTCGTTCTCGACGGGCGCCTGCGTCGGCTTGCGCTCGTACTGCGCGTCGTAGCCGCCGCCCTGAACCATGAACGTCGAGATCACGCGGTGGAACAGCGTGCCGGCGTAGTGGTTCGCGTCGACGTACGACAGGAAGTTCGCGACCGACTTCGGCGCTTTCGCCGGATCGAGCTGGATCGAGAAGGAGCCGTGGTTCGTTACGACATCGACGATGGGATCCGCCATATGGAGCCGAGGTTAGCCTTTGGTCGCCACGACGCGATAGGTGTTCGACACGCGACCTCGCGAGAACACGGGGCCGATCAGGTTGTCGAACAGGATCGCCACGACGAAGAGCGGCGATCCGAGCGTCCAGACTCCCGTCCGCCACGCGCCGGCGAGCGCTCCGCGCCACCGCCACGGCAGCTTGCGCGGAGGTGCGAGCCGATCGAGGAATAGCCACGCCGCGAAGAAGAAGTCGACGCGCTGGTGGGCCTTGCCGCGATGCCACTCGACCGGGGTGAAGCCACGCTCGCGCAGCAGGCGATCGAGGTTCGAGACCGACAGGAAGTGCAGATGCTGCGGCTGGAACCACGGCAACCAGTAGCGGCGAAGCAGCTTGCCGACCCAGAACTCGGGATCGGGGACCTCGATCATCAGGCAGCCCTTGTCGCCGAGCGCGGTGTGAGCGGCCTCGATCTCGCGGCGCGGATCGAGCGTGTGCTCGAGGTAGTGGCTCATGCTGACCGCGTCGTAACGACCGGCGATCTCCGGCGCGACGTCGGGGAACAGGCCGCGATAGGCGGTGTCGACCCAGCCGCGCCGCTTCGCTTCCTCGATCGATTCGCTGAGATCGAGGCCGTCGAACGCGGTGTCGGGAAGCTCGGCGCGCGCCGCGACGCAGAAGTGCCCGTGACCGGCGCCGACGTCGAGCCAGCGCGAAGGCGGCGAGACATCGCGAACCATGTGGAGGCGATCGAGGTACGGCTGCTTGCCGAAGCCGAAGATGAACTCCATCCCGGTCTCGCCCAGGCCGTCGTAGAAGTCCTTGTAGTAGAAGTCGAGCCCGGCGATCGACAGCCGCGGGTTCTGGAACACGTGGCGGCACGAGCGGCAGCGCTCGAGCGTGAACGTGCCCGGCTTGTGCTGGAACAGATCGCCGTGGCGGAGGTGAACCGCGAGGTCCTTCGACTCGCACACCGGGCAGGTCTCGCGGCGCGGCTCCCAGAACGTCGACATGTTCGCGATCAACTTGTCGTACGTGGGCTTCGCGGCGGCGGCCGCGTCGGCGTCGGGGCGACGACCCGCGAGCGTGCGGACGAGGACGTAGAGCTCGATCGGCGCGCGGAACAGCGTGAACGGCAAGAGGTCGCGCGGGCGGAGGTGAGTGGCGCCGAGGCCGATCAGCGGCTGGAGCATCCAGGCGCCGAGCGCGATGAGGCCCGCGAGCGGCGCGAGCCACAGCCCGAGGCCGATCAGCGCCCACATCGCGACGAGCACGCCGAGCGCGATCGGAGTTCCGGGGCCGAGCGCGGTGTAGAGCAGCTTGTAGCGGTTGGAAAGATCCTGCGCGTGCGCGCGCTCGAGCGGCGCGATCGCGGCGTCGGCCTTGCCGTAGTGCTTGATCTTGGTCGCGAGCTTCGCGAACGCTTCGTCGTCGGCTGGCGTGACCGCGCCGGAGCGTTCGTAGACCGCGTCGGCGACCAGGATCGCGTGGCCCGCGGTACGTCCGGGGCCGAGCTTGTCGGTGCGATACTCGACCGGATCGACGAGCTGGGCGAAGCCGAGCGCGCGCATCGAGCCGAGGTTGCGCGGGACGACATCGAGTAACGCGAGGTCGTGGGCGCGAGCGTACGCTGCGGCCGCGCGGATCGTTTCGGGGACAAGATCGATGCCGGGTGCGGCGATCGCGCGATAGCCGGTCGGGGCAGCATCGGTCGGTTCGAGGACTGCGAGCTTGCCGACGCGGCCGCGCATGCGAAACGCGTCGAGCAGGAGGATCGCGGCGAGCAGATAGAGGACGTAGCTCATGACTTGGCTCCTAGCGCCTCGAGATGATCGGCGGCCTTCGGTGCACCACCGGCGGCGATGAAGGAGTCGCGCACGCGCGCGGCACCGGTACGTAGCGACGAGTCGGAGAGGATGCGGGTGACTGCTTCGCGCAGCTCGGGCGCCTGGACGCGGCCGAACTTGAGGCGAAGACCTGCTCCCGCGGCGACGACCTGATCGGCGACGATCGGCTGATCGTCCTTGATCGGTGCGATCGCGAGCGACAGGCCGTGGGCGAGCGCTTCGCACGTGGTGTTGTGGCCGCCGTGGCAGACGACCGCATCGACATGGGAGAGCAGCGAGAGCTGCGGGACGTAGCGCCGGGTGATGAAGTTCGCCGGCGTGTGCGGGACGAGCTCGGGCGGCGCGACGAGGACGACCTGATACGGCTGATCGGCGAGCGCCTCGACGGTGACGGCGTAGAATCGGCCGCTGAGCTCGGCGTTGACCGTGCCCATCGAGACCAGGACACACGGGTGGTGGAGCTGGTCGAACGGGAATGGCGTGGTCTCCGGCCGATCTGCGATCGAAGGGCCGACGAGCTTGTAGTGCGGCGGGAACTCGCCGGGGACGAGCGCGGAGGTCGTGAACGCGATCACGAGTTGTGGGGACAGCTCGCCCGCGCGCGGCAGGTTGGACTCCTGCTCGAGCGAGTAGATCAGATCCTCGAACCACTTCTTGACCTGCGGCAGCGCGCCGAGCGGATCGCTGATGCCGGCGGAGGTCGTCGCGAGCGAGGCCCACTTGACTCCGCGCGTGCGCGCGACGAGGCCGCCGGCGACGGCTTGTTGATCGCAGCACATCACGTCGGGCGCGAATTCGTCGACGGCGGCGGCGATGCCAGGCCTCATCGAGCGCGCGAGCGGAACGAGGAAGTCTTCCCACAGAAACTTCAGGGCGGCGGCGCCGCGCGTGGTCGCAGCCTTTTCTTGCACGCGCGCGGCGTGATCGGCGGTCGCGTCTTCCGGAAGCGTGAACAGGCGCGCGCCGGCGGGGAGCAACGGGCGGACCTTGCCGGGATGACCGACCCACGCGACCTCGTGACCGCGCGCTTCGAGCGCACGCGCGACGGAGATCGTCGGGTTGATGTGGCCCGTGAGCGGCGGAACCACGAACAGAAACTTCACGCCGCGCTCCTGATGAACTCGACGATCCGCGAGCGAACCTCGGCGGTGGCTTCCCACAGCACCGAGTGCGTGCAGCCGGGGAGCACGACGAGCGTCGCGTCGGGAAGGGCGCGCGCGAGTGTCTCGCCGTGGGCGCGGACGTCAGATGTTTCGCCGTAGATCGCGAACGTCGTCGCGCGGACGGTGCGGAGATCGAGCGCCGGCGAGGTCCGGAGATCGGCGACGAGCGATGTCCGCTCGACGAGCTCCTCGGCGTTCTTCGCGAGCCGGTTGCGCTTGCGCTCGCTGTGGCGGCCGAGCCAGCTCTGGAACGACTCGGCGATCTTGTGATCGCGTTCGGTACCTTGGAGCGCGAGCGTCGCGGTCATCTGCGCGGCCCAGCCGTCGACGCCGGTGTGCGCGTCGATCAGTGCGAGGCGCGCGACGCGATCGGGGTGCTTCGCGGCAAACGCGAGCGCGAGCAGGCCACCGAAGCTGTTGCCGACGATGTCGACCGGGCGGGTGATCTCGAGCGCGTCGAGCAGCGCGGCGAGATCCGCGACGAGCGTGTCGACCGAATATCCGGTCGGCGGGCGCTCCGACATCCCGTGACCGCGCAGGTCGTAGCAGATCACGTCGCAGGTCTCGGCGATCGGATTCGCGAGCGTGAAGTAGAAGCTCGACAGGTTGTCCATCACGAGGCCGTGGAGGAACACCACGGTGCGCTCGCCCTTGCCGAAGCGCTGGACGTGATGGCGCACGCCGTTCGCGACGACATCAGCCATCGAGAAAGTCCTGGATCCGCGCGGTCAGCTCGTTGCGCGCATCGAGGTGAAGATAGTGACCACCGCGCAGGATCTCGAGCTTCGCGCCGCACTTGCGCGCGAACGCCTCGCCGCCGGGCCGACAGGTCGAGGAATCGCCGTAGAGCGCGAGCGTCGGAGGGAGCGCGGTGCAGACGGGCTCGGGCTCCGCGCGAATATCGGCGAGCAACGTCGTATCGCGGACGAGATAGACGACGCTTTCGACGAGGCGCTGGGCCTGGCGCCGACCCGAGGCGACGGCCGCGCGAAGCGATTCGGGGAGTGCGTCGATGATCGCCTCGGGGCCCGCGTTGAGGAATGCGGTCATCTCGATCGCGCTGGCCGGAGGGAGGGGCGCCTCGACGATGACGAGCCTGCGCACGCACTCCGGGTGGAGATGCGCGAACCGCAGCGCGACGAGCGCGCCCCAGCTGTGGCCGACGAGATCGAAGGGCGGAAGGTCGTGGGTGAGCTCGTCGAGATCCGTGGCGAGCGTGCGGGTGTCGTAGCCGCTAGGCACGCGCGCGCTGCGGCCGTGACCGCGGAGGTCGTACATCCGGACGCGCCGGCTCTGAGCGAGCGCCGGGCCAGCGGTGAAGAACCAGCTCGCCAGGCTGCCGATCACGAGCCCGTGCAGCATCACGACGGGAGGAGCGCCGCGCTCGACCGCCGGACCGAGCTCCTGGACGTGGTGCGCGACGCCGTTCGCGACTACGGTCGACACGTCGAGATGAGCTCCACGAGGTCACCGACGGTGAGCGCGATGATCTGATCGAGCTCCTTGCCCGAGATCCAACCGACGAAATCGACTTTCTCGCCGAACCGCTGCTGGAGCTTCTCGGCGAGCGCGACGAACTCGATGCTCTCGAGCTCGAGGTCGGCGTTGAACGATGTCGTCATCGTGACGGGGCCGGTCACGAGGATCTCGTCACCGGCGATCGCGACGAGCGCCTGCTCGACTGCTTTCAGGATCTCGTCGTTTGTCATTTGCGGGTCCAGGCGATCGCGTAGTCGCCATCGAGCTTGCTCTCGACGACGAAGTCACCGATCTGGAGCTTATCGCCAACCGCGCGCACTTCGAAGCGCTTCGGGTCGGTCATCCCGGTGCCGAGCGCTTTGGCCACGGCTTCCTTGGCGGCCCACAGGCGCGCGTATTCGGCGTCGCGGTTTGCAGCGAGGGCCATTTCGGCGGGCGTGAAGGCGATCGCGAGGAACGAAGGCGTGCGCGGTTCGATCCTCTCGAGATCGATGCCGACATCGGCGTGCGCGTCGACGATCGCGACGGCGCGGTCGTCCTTATGCGCGACGGAGACGTGGACGCCATCGACGATCGGCCGGCCACTCGGTTCGTTGGACACGACGATCTGTGCGGGCCACAGCGGGCGCTCGCCCTGTCGCCAGTGATGCATGCGGACGGCGTCCTTGATCGCGATCCGCCCTAGCAGCCAACCGCGCCGGCCGCGCGGTCCTGTGCGCTCGTGATCGGCGCGCTCGCGCTCGGTCAGGTAGCGCCGCATCATCAGCTCGCGCGACGCGGAGCCGCGCCAATGCTCGGTCACGGTGACGAAGCCGCCCGGATCTTCGACGGCGAGCGCGTTGTGCTCCGGGTACATCAGTACGGCCCACACGGGGTCGTCGCTGTCGAACCTGCGATCGGTCCAGCCGGTGATCCGGGCCCACGTGATGCCGTTGCGGGCGAGCTCGAGATCGGCGCGGACGTTGACGTCTCCGACATCGCGCATGCGCACGCTGCATTGCACGCGCTCACCGGGGGCGGGATGCGGCGCGAACAGCTCGAGCCGCTCGATCACCACGGGCATCGCGAGCCGATCGCGCTTCTCGGTGTGCATCACCCACCAGCCCATGAGCTGGCCGGCGCAGTCGAGCAGTGCGCCGGGTGCGGGGAGCGTCGTGATCTCGCCGTCGACGCCGTCGCTGCCGACGGGACCCATGCTGGTCACGCCCTGATACGCGGGGCCGTGGAACATCCAGCGATCGGCGTACATCTGCGCGGCGGTGTGAGGCGCTGGGCGCGGTGCGGTGAGCGGTGCGAGAGAAGGGCGCGGCGCGGTTGGATATGCCGCGGCGAACCGGACGGTGGCGCGCGAGTAGCCGGGCAGATCGACGTCGACGAGCCGGGTTTCACCCGGCGAGGCAGCGCTGCCGAAGGGCAGCGCGGTGTGATCGACGAGGCCGGGCTCGCGGAGCTTCGCTTGCATCGCGATCTCGACGGGCGGCTCGACGGCGAGCCAGCGCAGCGCGCGGATATCCTCGACGGCGATCGGGATCAGATCCGGGCAGAGCGGCTGCGCGGCAGCCATCAGCATTCCGATCGTCATCGTCATCGGGACGACCGGGTAGTGGTCGCCGACGATCGGCCAATTCGGTGGCTGGCGATAGAAGCAGTGATCGTGGAGATACGGATCGGTGGCGACCGAGAGTGCGCGCTTGGTCGTGAGCTCGGTCGGGACGCGACCTTTGCGATAGGCGTCGACGACGGCCTTGCTGGCAGCGGCGGCTTCGTCGAGCGTGGCGACGAGCTCGGCGAGGATCGGATCGTTGGTCGTGGTCGTGGTGGCCGACGTGGCGCGGATCGGTGGAACGCTGCCGGCGATCCGGACGAGCGGTACGCCGAGCTCGAGCGCGATCGCGGTCTTCGACGGCGGCTTCGCGGTTTCGAGTTTCGGCGCCGCGCGATCGAGAAAGCCTTCTGCGTAGAGCGCGCACTGCACGCGCGCGAGCTGCGACAGCCCCGAGTGCTTCGCGGTTGCCGCGGCGATCGTCAGCTGGTCTTTGCCGCGCAGCGTATCCTCGACGAACGAGCCGGTGCTGCCGACGCCGAGCTGGACGAACGCCCGCACGCCTCGCGCGTACATCGCCTCGACGAGCTCGCGAAACCGCACGGGTTGGACGAGGTGGTCGATCGCGATCTTGCGGATCGCCGCCGGTGCATCGGGATACGGCGCGCACGTCGTCGCCGACCACAGCGGGACGCGCGGCTTCTGCAGCGCGAGCTCCGCGAGGTGCTTGCGGTGCATGCCGAGATACTCGGCGAGCAGTGGCGAGTGGAAGCCCGACTTGAACGGCAGCTCCTGACACAGGACGCCGCGCGCGGCGAGCCGGGCCATCGCTGTCTGCACGCGGTCGCGCTTGCCGCAGATGATCGACTGGTGCGGGCAGTTGTCGTGCGACACCGCGATGTGATCGAGCCCCTCGAGCGCGGCTTCTGCGCCGGCCGCGCCGCAGCCGAGTGCCGCGAACACGACATCGGGGACCTCGAGCGCGTTCGCGGGGAGCGCGCCGACGAACGCTTCGGCTTCCGCGGGCGGAATCATCTCGGACACGACCATGCCGGTCCACTCGCCGAGGCTGTGTCCCGCGATCGCGTCCGGCTCGATCCCCGCGCGCGCGAGCGCCTGCGCGAGCAACCGGCCGAGCGCGAACACGCCGCTGCCGCGCAGCTCGAGATCGCGTGGAGTCGACGCCTGCGACTTCGCCGCGGCCATCGCGGTCGCGATTTCGGGTGCGGTAATGCCCAGCTCCGCGGCGACGTCCTCGACGTTGGCGGTGAAGGTCGCCTCGACGCCCGGAAACACGAACGCGAGCTTGCCGCCTTCGTCGGCGAGGCCACGCGGCGAGAACCAGATGTCCGACTTGCCACGCCACGGCTGGCCGCGATCGAGCACCTTGTTCGCGAGCACGATCCGCTCCGGCGTCGGGTCGAGCATCGCCAACCGCATCGGTCCCGGGGCAACCGTCTTGCCGGTGAGTGCGTCGCGAAGCTCGGCGATCGATCCGGCGCTCGCGATCAGGGACGGTAACAAAGTACACAAATTTCGATCCGCAACTCCGCGAATCTTCGAGGGTGCAGAGGGACGGTTACAAAGTACGACGTGCGCATTGATGCCGCCGAACCCGAAGGCGCTCACGCCCGCAACGCGATTCGTCGCCTCCCAAGGCTCGGCCTTCGCGAGCACGCGAAAGCGAGTGTGCGCGAGCGCTTCATTCGGCTCCTCACAGTGCAGGCTCGGCGGCAGCACGCCGTGATGCGCGGCGAGCGCGGCCTTGATCAACCCGGCAGCGCCTGCGGCGGGCATCGCGTGGCCGATCATCGACTTCACGGAGCCAAGCGCGGCGCGCTCCGCCGTGGCGGCGCCGAAAAACTGGCCGAGAGCCGAGAGCTCGACTTCGTCGCCGGTCGGCGTCGCGGTGCCGTGCGCTTCGAGCAGGCCAACGGTGCCGGGCGATTGGCCGGCGTGCTTCCACGCGTCGCCGATCGCGGCGAGCTGGCCGTCGGCGCGCGGGCGCATCGCGGAGGATTCGCGGCCGTCGCTGGAGACGCCGCAGCCGAGGATCGTCGCGTAGATCCGATCGCCGGCGCGCTCGGCATCGGCGAGGCGCTTCACCACGACGATGCCGCAGCCCTCGCCGATCACGATGCCATCGGCGCGGCGATCGAACGGGCGGATCTGCGACGATTTGCTGAGTGCGCCGAGCTGCGTGAACACCGACCAGAACGTCACGTCGTGACAGACGTGAACGCCGCCGGCGACGACCGCGTCACAGCGATGATCTGCGAGCTCGCGGCACGCTTGGTCGACGGCGAGCAGCGAGCTCGCACACGCGGCGTCGATCGTGTAGGCCGGGCCTCGGAGATCGAGGCGGTTCGCGATGCGCGAAGCGGCGAGGTTCGGCACGAGGCCGATCGCGGATTCGTTCGCGGATTCTTTGCCGGCCTTCGCGGAAAACGCGGCGCGGATTTTCTCGATCGTGTCGGCGTCGAGCTCGAGATCCGCGAGCACCGCCGCGAGCTGCGGTGCGGTGCGCACGCGATTCGCGAGCCGCGCCATGCCGGGATTGAGGTAGCCGCCACGGCCGAGGATCACCGCCGTCCGATCGCGAGGTAGCTCGCCGCCGGCATCTGCGATCGCCGCGGCCGCGACGTGCAGCGCGAGCATCTGATCCGGTTCGGAGGAGGCCGCAGCAACCGGCATGATGCCAAACGCGATCGGATCGACGACGAGGCCGGAGCCATCGAGGAAGCCGCCGCGCGTGCACGTGAAGTTGTTCGCGGCCGCGAGCGCGGGATCGATCCGCGCCGGCGGGATCGCCGTGATCGCATCGACGCCGGCCTCGAGGTTGCGCCAGTAGGTCGCCAGATCGGGCGCGCCGGGGAACGCCGCACCCATTCCAACGATCGCGATTGGTTCACGCACGGCGGCGTCCGGTTTTGTAACCGTCCCCGAGCGGCTCAGTGATCGCGCGGAGTTGCCGAGCGAACCTTGTGAACTTTGTTACCGTCCCCATTTAGGCCTGGGGCCGCTTGAGGAGGCCGCGGGGATCGGACGCTGTCCAGATGACCTGCGCTTCCCCTCGCGGGGCGCGGAGCTCGGCGAGGAGGGCTTCGACGCCGTGCTCGGGCTCGATCAGCCGGATCTGGCGTTTGGCGTACTCGCGTTCGAGCTCGGCGGAGACCATGCCGGTGCCGGCCCACGGACCCCAATCGATCGAGACGACGCGACCGGAGATCTTGCGCTGGAGGCGCCATGCGAGCTTGTCGAGGGCGTCGCCGGCGGCGGCGTAGTCGACCTGGCCGCGGTTGCCGAACGCGCCGGAGATGCTCGAGAACAAGACGACGAGCTTGACGTCGTCGCGGAGGCGCTCGACGAGCGTTTGGGCGCCGGTCAGCTTGGTCGCGAACACGCGCTCGAACGACTCGGGCGTCTTGTGACGGATCAGCTTGTCCTCGAGGATGCCGGCGCCGTGGATCACGGCGTCGATCCGGCCGAGGCGTGCGTAGACGTCGTCAATCAGCGTGCCGAGCTCGGGCGTGCGGACGTCGACGGCGTGGTACTCGGCGCGATCGCCGAGGACTGCGAGCGTCGCGCGGATCTCGCGATCGGCGAGCACGCGGGCGACGCGGGCCTCGATGATCGCGGGCGTGCCGCCGAGCTTCGCGAGTACGCCGCGGAGCTGCTTGGCGTCGTGAGCGCCGGCGAGCTTCGGGTCCTCGGGGCCGGGGAGCACCGAGCGTCCGCACAGGACGATCCGGCAGCCGTGGCGCTGCGAGAGCGCGATCGCGACCTTCGCGGTGATGCCGCGCGCGCCGCCCGTGACGAGCACGACCGAGTCGCGATCGAGATCGACGTCGCCGATCGGAACTTCGGCGGGAATCACTTCGAGGCTCGAGCGGACGCCGGCGACGTAACCGATCTCGACGTGGTGATCGTCCGCGTGAAGCTCGCGATGGAGTGTCGCGGCCGCATCGTCGGTCGAATCGAGATCGACGACGCGCGCGCGAACGTCGGGCCACTCCGCTGCGACCGTCTTGATCAGGCCGGCCGGGCCACCGTGGCCACCGCGACCGAGCTCGCCGTTCATCGTCGCGACGTAGATCAGCTTCGCACCGCCGAGCGCCGCGGCGCGGACGCGCTCGAACATCCCGCGCATGGTCTCGACGCCATCGACGACGCCGAGATCGATGAAGCCATCGATCGTCTCGTCGGGAATGCCGCGGAACACGATAGCGCCTTCACCTTGGAGGCGCGCGGCGAGCGCATCGCCGATCAGGCCACCGTCGTAGATCGACAGCTTCTTGCCGGCGAACGACGTGTGACCGTTGACCGGCACGGGAACCTCGATCATCCCCAACCGATAGCGCTGGACCGCGGTCGCGAGCTGCTCCGCTTTGCCGCCTTCGACGACGATCTCGGCGCGCTCGCTCGCGTGAGTGACGAGCTCCTCGACCTCGCTCGGCGCCGCCGGGCCGGGCTTCGACATGTCCATCCGCTCGACGAGCCAGCCGACCAGTCCGCGCAGCGTCTTCTTCGTCGCGAGCTCTTCGACCAGCGCGTCGGCGCCGTTGTTGCCGTCGATCCGCAGACCGAGGCGTTGCGCGAGCTCGCCGATGATCTCGATCCGCTTGATCGAGTCGATGCTGAGATCCGCCTCGAGATCGAGATCGATGCCGAGCGTCTCCGCGGGATAGCCGGTGCGCTCGCTGACGATCGAGATCACGAGCTGCATCGGATCGAGCTTCACGGGTGCCGCCGCCACGGGCACGGGCGCCGCCGCCATCGGCACCGAGGCGAGCGCCGGCGCCGCCGCGACTTGCGGGCGCACGTCGATCACCTTCGCGGTCTCGCGGTAGCTCGGCGCTGCATGCTCCAGCATCGGCGCGGGGACCGAGCCGAGGTACGACAGCATCACGTCGCGCTGTGCGGTGATCATCGACCGCATCGTGCGGAGGTACTCGATCACCACGCCGTCGCGTTCACCGACCGCGGCAGGTGCAGGCGCATTCACGATCACAGGTGCAGGGGCCACAGCGGCGAGCCCGATCGGTTGTTGCGGCATGGGAGCCTCTCCATTCGCGCTGCGCGTGCGATGCCCGCTCACGAGCCACGGCTTTTGCTTCGCGGCCGGTGCCGCGAGGTCGACGATCATCGCGTCGCGATGCTGGAACAGCGGCTCGACATCGACATCGACGCCATGTGCCGCGAGCATCGCGAGAGCGCGCAAGAACTGCTTCAAGCTCGAGTCGCTCGCGTCGCACGCGATCGCGACGTGCGGGCGATCGCCGAGGATGTCACCGGCGAGCTTGGTCAGGACCTGCCCGGGCCCGACCTCGACGAACACGCGCGCACCGGCGTCGTACATCGAGCGGAGCTGCTGCGCGAACCGCACCGGCTGCGCGACCTGGGCCGCGAGCAACGCGCGCATCGCATCGGGCGAGCTCGGGTACGGTGCGGCGGTCGTGTTCGACCACACCGGCACGATCGGCTCGTAGATCTCGAGCTCGTCGAGCTTGTCGGCGAGCGCGCGATGCGCACCGGCGACGATCGGGCTGTGGAACGCGCACGCGACCGGAATCTTCTTCGCGCCGATCTTCGCGGCGGCACAGCGCTCGAGCGAGGCAGCGATCGCTTCTTGCGAGCCGCTGATCACGCACTGCTTCGCCGAGTTGAAGTTCGCGATCACCGCGCCCGTGCCTTCGATCAGCTGCTCGACGACATCACCGTCGGCCGCGACCGCTGCCATCGTGCCCGGCTCACCCGCCGCCGCATCGAGGATCGCCTCGCCGCGCGCCGCGCTGAGCTCGAGCAATTCGGCCTGACCGATCGCACCCGCGATCGACAATGCGGCGAGCTCGCCGTAGCTGTGCCCCGCGAGCATGTCGGGATGGACGCCGCATGCGGCGAGCAATTCCGCGACCGCGAGATCGGCGATGCCGAGCGCCGGCTGGGCAACGCGGGTATCGGTGATCGCCTCGGCCTGCGCCGCGCGATCCGCAGCGCTGAACGCGGCGGGCGGCAGCATCGTCGCGGCCCACGGCGCGCCGAGCTCGAGCAAGCGGTGCAGCCTCGGAAACGCGACGAACAGCTCGGCGAGCATGCCCGCCTTCTGGCTGCCCTGCCCCGGGCACAGGAACGCGACCTTGCCGTCGGTCGGCTTGGCCAACCACACGTCCTTCGCGGCGGTTCCCGCCTTCACGTGCGCGAGCTTCGCGCGCAGATCGTCGATCGAGTCGGCGACGATCGTCGCGACGACCGGACCGTTGCTGCGCGCGCTCGTCCGCGCGAGGTCGCGCAACCGCGCACCGCTCGCGAGTGCGTGCTCGAGTGCCGCAACATCGCGAACGACGACGAGCTCCGCAGACCACTCGTGGCTCGCGTAGGTCTCGGGTCGATGCTGCGCGAGCACCGCATGGAAGTTCGTGCCGCCGAAGCCAAATGCACTGACCGCGGCGACGCGCTGCTCGGCGAGCCACGGCCGCGCGCGATCGTGGAACACGAACGGGCTCGCGTCGCGCTTCCACGCCGGGTTCGGCGTCTTGACGTTCGACGTCGGCGGCAGCACGCCGTGGTGGATCGACAGCGCGGCCTTGATGAGGCCCGCCATGCCAGCCGCGCACTTGGTGTGGCCGATCTGCGACTTCACGGATCCGAGCACGCACGATCCAGCCGCCGCGCCGGCCGCGGTGTAGACGTCGGTCAACGTCCCGAGCTCGGTGCGATCACCGACGACCGTGCCGGTACCGTGCGCCTCGACGAGGCCAACCTCGGCAGGCGACACGCCGGCAGCCGCGTACGCGCGTTCGAGCGCGCGGACCTGGCCCTCTTTGCGAGGCGCGGTGAGTCCGAGGCTCTTGCCATCGCTCGCGCCGGCGACACCTTTGATCACCGCGTACACGCGATCGCCATCGCGCTCGGCATCCGATAGCCGCTTGAGCACGATGCACGCGACGCCTTCGCCGAGAACGATACCGTCGGCGTTCGCATCGAACGTGTGGCACTGCCCCGTCGGCGACAGGGCGTGCACGCTCGAGAACATCAAGTAGTCGTTGATGCTGTTGTGAAGATCGGCGCCGCCACACAGCACCATGTCGGAGCTGCCCGCCGCGAGCTCCTTCACGGCCATGTCGAGCGCGGCCAGCGAGGCGGCACATGCGGCATCGACCGTGTAGTTGACGCCGCCGAGATCGAGGCGGTTCGCGATCCGGCCCGCGATCACGTTCGATAGCACGCCGGGGAACGAGTCCTCCGACAGCGTCGGCAGCGTGCTGTCGAGCGCATCCGGCAGCTCGCCTACATAATGAGGGAACATCGCGCGGAACGAGTACGCGCTCGACAGATCCGTCCCTGCCTCTGCGCCGAAGATCACCGACGTGCGCGAGCGATCGAACGGCCGATCTGCATAACCGGCGTCGACGATCGCGCGCTTCGCGATCTCGAGCGCGAGCAACTGGACCGGCTCGATCGCCTGGAGCGACTTCGGCGGGATGCCGTACGCGAGCGGATCGAATGGCACGTCGTCGAGGAACCCGCCCCACTTGCTCGGAGTCTTCTTGCCGGCATCGAGCCCGACCGCGTTCGGATCGTAGTAGGTCGCGATGTCCCAACGATCCGCAGGAATCTCGCGGATCGCGTTCTTGCCGGTGACGATGTTCGACCAGAACGCGTCGGTATCCGGCGCGCCCGGAAAGATCGCCGCCAAGCCGACGATCGCGATGTCGTTCGGCCGCGTCATCACGCGCTGCGAGTCGCGCTCGCCGAGGAGCTCGGTGCCGCGCTCGCTGACATCTTCATGGAGCTCGGCGATCGACAGCGTCTCTCCGCGCAGCGCGGCGACCTGGCCGATCATGTACATGCCCTCGCGCTCTTGCGTGGTGGCGTCGACGTTCTCGATCGTGTCGCCGTCACGGCGCAGACCCTTTGCCGCGATCCGCAGGCGACCGAGGTTCAGTTGTTCGAGCTGTGCCCACGCCTCCTTAGATCCGACGCCGGCCGCGGCGAGCCGCTGCTTCTCGGCCTCGAACATCGCGACGTACGGCGTCGCCGCGCAGCGCGTGCTGTGACCGGGCGAGGTCTCGAGCAACACGGTGCGATCGCAATCGAGCGCCGCGCGCTGGAACCCGGGCTCGATCGCGCCGCACAGCACGGCCTCGTGCGTGAACAGATACGCGGTGCCCATCACGACACCGACGCGAGCGCCGCGCGCTGCGAGCGGTGCCGCCATCGTCGCGATCATCGCGGCCGAGCGTGCATCGTGGATGCCGCCCGCGAACAGCACGTCGCATTCGCCGGCGTGCTCGTCCTCGAGGATCCGCGCGATCTGCTGCTGCCACAGGACGAAGCTCGTGCGCGGACCGGTGTGACCGCCGCACTCGCTGCCTTCGAACACGAACCGGCGCGCGCCGTCCTTCAAGAACAGATCGAGGAGGCCCGGCGATGGCACGTGGAGGTACGTCGCGGTGCCCTGCGCCTCGAGCGGCGCGGCTTGCGACGGCCGGCCACCCGCGATCAGCGCGATCGGCGGCAACACTTCGCGGATCACTTCGAGCTGGCGCTCGCGGATCTCCTGCGGCACGAACCCGAGGATGCCGACGCCCCACGGCAGATCGCCGACGAGCGCCTTGGTCTCGAGCAACAGCTCGCGGACTTCCGGCCCGCTCATCAACGTGAGCGCGAGGAACGGCAAGCCGCCGGCATGCGCGACCGCAGCCGCGAACCGCGCGCGATCCGAGACGCGCGACATCGGGCCTTGCGCGATCGGATAGCGCAGCCCGTGCGCGCGCGCGAACGGCGAGTCCGGTGCGAGCGGCTTGTGCTCGATCGCGAGCGCGAGGTGACGCGCGATCGCCGCAGTGATGCCGCGAACCATCTGCGCGGCGGTCGTCGCCTTCGCGAACGCGGCGTCTTGGCCGAGCGGAAGCAGGTTCGTCGCGAGATCGTCACCGCCGAGGCGCGCGACGACATCCGCGAGCGAGCTGACCTGCTTCGTCACCTGCAGATCGGGGCGGGTGAACACGCGATGCCCGAACAGCACCGTCGTCTCGCTGCCATCCATCGCGGCGATCGCGGCGCGGATCGGATTCGCCAGCGACGACTCGCGAACGAGCGCGAGCTGACTATCGAGCACGACACCGGTCGCACCACCGGCGATGCACGCCGCTGCGGTGTGCTCGCCGATGCCGCCTTGCGCCCACACGGGTGCGCCGAGCGCGACGAGCCGCTGGACGAGCACGAACGTGGTCTCGTCGCCGATCCGACCGCCGGCCTCCATGCCCTTCGCGATCACGCCGCTCGCGCCTGCATCGATCGCGATGCGCGCTTCATCGACAGAAGTGACTTGCGCGAGCACGCGGCGCGGCAAGTAGCGCGCGACCATGCCGGGCTCGCCGACGATCACCGTCGTGATGTTCGGTGGCAGCTCGAGGTCGACGCCCTCGGGGATGCGCACCGCGCTGACTCGCGCGAGCACGCGTCGCGCGGCCACCGGATCACGACCGACATCGAGAACTCCGAGCGCACCAGCTTCGTGAACTGCCGTGATCAGTCCGACGTCAGGCCGTTCGAGCGGCGAGATACCGATGACTCCATCGCGTGTTTGAACCACCGACATGCGAGGCTACGAAACGCTATCAACAAGCTCGTCGTTCGATCGAGACATTTTGTATTTCAATTCCACGAAATCACTGACATGTACGAAGGCTGCACACGAACAAGGCCGTTCACTTCATGAAGCTCGCGATCGAGCACGTTTTCGCGGGGATCCAGCCGAGCGAGTTCGAAGCGCTCTACTTCGACGAAACATTCAACGAGTCCCTCGGTACTCACTTGCACATGGGGCGCATGCTGGTGCGCCTCGAAAAAACCGCGAATCGTATCGTGCGCCACGTTCGTTTCGAGCCGGCGCAAGACCCCAATAGCCCCGTCCCCATCGAGAAGGCGTTCGGAACTTCCCGTGCGAGCTTCTTGGAAGAGCTCGACTACGACCCGCGCGCGAGGCGCGGCGAATGGAAGACGATTCCGAACATGTTCAAGGAGCGCGTCGTCAACACCGGGACGATCGAGTTCGCTCCTGCGCCCGAAGGCACCCGCCGCGTATTGCGCGGCGAAGTGAAGGTGAAGCTGTTCGGGTTCGGCGGTGTCGTCGAGAAGATGATCGCCGCGGAGATCGTGAAGAACTACGACGAGACCGCCGCGTTCATCACCGACTGGCTCGCGAAGCGCTGAACACGACCATCGTCGTGTGCTTGTCGGGGTGCGGCAGCTCCCACCCGGCCGCGACTTCATTCGACGAGAACGCACGCACGTCGGTGAAGCCCGCGGCGTGAAGCTCGTCGCTGATCTGGTCGCGCGTGTGCGCATCGCGTTCGAAGCTGCGGCCACCGGTGAACCTCTTCATCCCGGCTTCGAGCAGCTTGCCGACGCGCCCCGGCTTCGGTTCTTCCTCTTGCGGCACGAGATCGAAGATGAAGTGCGGCGCCGTGATCCGCGCGAACAACTTCCGGCGCGCGTCGCCATCGAGATACATCAACAACCCCTCGGCGATCGCGAGGTCTGCGCGGGGCAGCTCGATCGTCGTGACATCGCCGGCGATCAGCTCGAGCTTTGCCAACACCGCGCGGCCCTCGGGCGTGCGCTCTAGCAACTCGCGCTTCTTCGCGATCACCGGCGGGAGATCGACCTCGGTATATCGCCGGGACTCGCAATTCGCGGCGCCGCGGCGCGACAACCCAGCGGCCAGCTCGAGCACGCTACCCGATCGCTCCCCGACGGTATCGAGCAAGTGATCGATCATGGCGTGGCGGTGCAGGAGTGCATAGCGCAGCGGGGATAGGTCTGGCCGTGCGAGCCGCGCGACGCCGAGCACCGCGTTCGTCACGTCGAACACGCGCTTCGCGTCGGGCGTCGCGAGCAGCTCTGCGCCGCGGAGGCCGCCCCAGACCCAGACCTGCGAGGTGTAGAGCGCTGTTACCGAGAGATCGCCGGGCACCGCCACAGCATAGCCCCATGGGTCTATACTGCGGACGGCGTGACGAAGAGACCGGGTGGCCGCGACTCGCGGCAAGAGTCTGTCTCCGAGGAGACCGCAGGCGAAAGCGCGGATAATTTTCGCGTCGATCGCGTGTACATCCCGGGCGGTGGCGTCCCGTCGCGGCCGAGCCAGACCGCGATCTCGCCTTCGACCGCATCGCTGATGAATTCTGCGCGGACGCGCAAGGCCTCGACCGTCAGCCCGACCGCCGCGGTCGAGACCGAGGGCGAGCTTGCCTTACGCCGCCAGCTGTCGCGGCTCCAGCGCCAGCTCGCCGATGCCCAGCGCGAGCTCGCGAACAAAGACGAGGAGCTCGCGGCCGAGGTCGAGAAGCGCGCCGATGCGATCGACGCGCACGACGCGTTGCTCGAGGAGCTCGCGATCTTCAAGCAGCAGAACGACGAGCTGATGGCGTATCGCGCGCGGACGACCGGCGTCGAGCAGCGGCTCCAAGAAGCGGTCGCAACCGCCGACGAGCTCGCTCATGTCCTCGAGCTCGAGCGCGGCAAGGTCACGGCGGCGACGAGCCGGGCCGACGAGGTCGCGGCGTACTTCGACGACGCGCGCTCGAAGTGGACCGCCGAGCGCCTGAAGCTCGACGAGCAACGCCACGCCGAGACGACCCAGCTCGAGCAGCAGAAGCGCGCCGCGATCGAAGCGGCCGAAGCGGCGATGCACGCGACGACCGACCGGATGCGCGCCGCGCACGAGGAAGAGCTCGCGAACCTGAAGGGCTCGCACGAGCGCAGCGTCGCGACGTTACGCGGAGAGCTCGAGCCGAAAGCGCTACAGGCGCGCAGCCTCGCCGAGGAGCGCGAGCGCCTCGCGAGCGAGCTCGCCGCCGTGAAGGCCGAGACCGCGCGCGCCGCGACCGAAGCGACCGAGACCCACGCGCGCGAGATCGCGAACCTGACCGAGCAGCACGCGTCGACGACGACGGCGGCCGCGCAGCGCCACGCGACCGAGCTCGAGCGGATCACGAACGAGCACGACGAAAAAGCCGCCGCGCTCGATCAAGCGACCCGCAACGCCGAGCTCCGCGAGCAGTACTGGGAGACCACGGTCAACGGCCTGCGCGAGGCGCAGAAGAAGCTCCAGCGCGAGGTCGCCGAAGCGAAGGAGCGGATCGCGGCCCTCGAGAGCGATCAGACGTCGCTGCAAGACCGCCTGACCGCGCAGACCGAGGCTGTAGCCCAGCTGACCGACGCGAATCGCGAGCTCCAGCAGCGCGCCGAAGCGGCCGAGACCGAGTCGCGGCGCAACGCGCTCGATCGCCAGCGCTTCGCGGCGTATCTCGAAGAAGGCCTCGCGCTCCTCGGCGTGATTCCGCCGGCCGAGCCGCCTCCCGAAGACTAGCGACCGGCTTTTTGCGACTTGGCCTGCGACTTGGCCTGCGCGCGCGCCTGCGGATGCTGCTCGAGCACGGAGCGCGCGAGCTTCTGGAGCTCGGGATGAACCCGGAACTGCGGCATCAAGAACCGGCCGAGGTTGTTCACATCCTCGTCGGCGAGCTGCTGGAGCTCGCTCCGCGCCGGGCCGCGCTGATTCGTCGCAAACTTCGCGAACACGCGGACCACCTTGATCTGCGTCGCGATCGAATTCGCGTCCTTCTTCGGCAGCTCGATCGTGTCGAGCAGCGCGAGCGCTTCCTTCGGCTTGCCGGTGCGTGCCCATGCTTCCGAAACGATCGCCGCGGCCATCGCGCGGATCTCTTTGCGCTCGGGGTTGTCGACGTTGATCGTATCCGCCGCCTTGCGCGCGTCCTGCGTGCGACCGAGGCCGAGATAGAGCTGCGACAGCAACAGCGCGACGTCGTCCTGCATCGACGCGTGGAACGTCTTCAAGCCGACAGGCTCGAGCAGCTTCAGCGCGCCCTTCGGATCATCCGCGGCGAGCAACTGCGCGCGCGCGAACACGTTGACGGGCGAGTTCGCATCCTTGCGCGCGTCGAGCTCGGCGAGTGCGGCGCGGCGCGCTTCCGGAGAATCCGCGGCGCCTTTCAACAAGCCGACGAGGCCGCGTTGCTTGCGCAGCTGGAGCAGCGCCCAGGTGATCACGCCGAGCAACAGCGCGGTCAGCACCGCGACCACGATCATCAGCGCCGTCGATCCGGTCTGGATCGCGAACGCCCACACCGCGATCGTGACGACCGCGATCGTGATCAGCGTCTTCTTCTTGATGCCACCGACCTGAGGTGCGGCGGGTTCTGCAGTCTCTTCAGCCACGCGGGGGTACTAGCCGGTTCTCGGGGCGAAAGCCATACCCCGCCAAATACTCGAATTCACGGCTGTTCCAGGCTGCCCCTACCTCCATCCACCCACATCTAGACAGGCGCAAGACGCGACACCTACGTGACGACGTGGCGCACGCGAGGAATCTTGTCCTGACCGAAATCGATGCTCGGTCTTATCGCGATCGAAACGTCTGACTCGCGAATCGATCGCGCACGCGATCTCGCTCTCCCACATGAGCAACTCTCACGTTGCTCACCTTACGTTGCGATCCGATCGAGCAGCGATTGTCAGCGCGCAGTGTGTTCGCGCGTTCTCGGTTTGACGCGCGACGACGCGACTGCACAACACGCGCAGCGTGCTTGGCACTGCCGGTGAAGAGTACGGCGCGCATGACAGCCATCCGATCGATCTTGTTGTGCGGCTTCGGGGCGCTTGTCCTCGCGAGTTGTACAAATCCCTGGGGCCCAGAGCAGACGCGCGAGAGCGATGACGATCGCGGCGCGGATACGCTCGCGGCGATTCCGCAGCATCCGAACAGCCAGGTCTGCAACGGCGGCACCTATCATTGCTACGCGCTCAAGCGCACCGACGTCCCGTTGATCGAGCCGCTCGCAGCGCCGTCGGGCTTCGGGCCCAGCGATCTCGCGTCAGCGTACAAGCTCGACACGACGAAGGGCGCCGGCATGACGATCGCCGTCGTCGACGCTTACAACTATCCGAACGCGGAGAGCGACCTCGCGAAGTATCGCTCTCAGTACGGCTTGCCGGCCTGTACGGTCGCGAGCGGCTGTCTCAAGATCATCAACCAGAACGGCCAGACCTCGCCGCTGCCGGCGAACGCGCCGTCGGGCGACGACTGGACCGTCGAGGCTGCACTCGATCTCGATCTCGCGAGCTCCGCTTGCCCGAACTGCAAGCTGATCCTCGTCGAGGCGCAAGACGATCAGAGCGACGGTCTCTACATCGCTAACAACGCCGCGGCGGCCGCGGGCGCGAACGTGATCTCGAACTCGTGGGGCGGCTCGGAGCCGACGAACTCGGCGTCGTACGAGACGTACTTCACGCACAGCGGCGTCGGCGAATTCGTGTCGTCGGGCGACAACGGCTACACCGGCGCTGCGTCGGACTACCCGAGCACGTCGGCGCACGTCGTGGCGGTCGGCGGCACGAGCCTCGTGAAGTCGTCGAACACCCGCGGCTGGACCGAGGGCGCGTGGACCTCGGGCGGCAGCTCCTGCAGCATCAACATTCCGAAGCCGAGCTATCAGACGAGCAGTGTTTGCTCGAAGCGTGCGGCGTCGGACGTGTCTGCGGTCGGCGATCCGAACACCGGTCTCGCGGTCTATAACGCCGGTAGCGGCGGCTGGATCGTCGTCGGCGGCACGAGCGCGAGCTCGCCGTTCGTCGCGGGCGTGTTCGCCCTCTACGGTCTCAGCACCGCGGGCCCGAGCTATCCGTACGGCCACGCGACGAACTTCTTCGACGTGACGACCGGCAAGAACGGCACCTGCGGCACGGCGCTCTGCAACGCGGGCGCCGGATGGGATGGCCCGACCGGCATCGGCTCGCCGAACGGCACGAACCTCGGCGGCGGCACGACCTGCACGCCGAACTGCAGCGGCAAGGCCTGCGGCGACGACGGCTGCGGCGGCACCTGCGGCACGTGCCCGAGCGGCGATACCTGCAACGCCGGCGTGTGCACCAGCGGCGGTGGCGGCGGCTCCGGTTCGGGCGGTGGCGGCTCGGGCTCGGGCGGCGGCGGCGGCGGCGGCACCTGCGGTCACCCGATCTGCACGACGGGTACGGACCTCGACGGCTCGTGTGACACCTGTGCGGGTGAAATCTGCGCGGTCGACTCGTACTGCTGCAAGACGGCGTGGGACTCGATCTGCGTCGGCGAAGTCTCGTCGGTGTGCCACCAGTCGTGTGGCGGCGGCACGACCTGCACGCACAACGAGTGCGCGACCGGAGCGAAGCTCAAGAAGGGTTGTGACTCGTGCGTGACTTCGATCTGCGCGCAGGACTCGTACTGCTGCAACACGAAGTGGGACTCGGTCTGCGTGAGCGAGGCCGGATCGATCTGCGGTGAGAGCTGTAACTAGCAACCTCTAGGAGAAAGGACTCTCGAGCCGCCGCGCGGCGAGCACGTTCCAAACGCGCTCGCCGCGCGGTGCATTTTCGGGTCAGGCAGCGGTCGAGTCGAGCTCGCTCATCTCGTCGCCCTCGCGAAAGAACGCGAGCTCGCCGGTCGTGAACGGCTTGAAGTATGGCGCCGTGGTCATCGGCATCGGCGCCGGGCGACGAATCACCCGGGTCAGCAGGATGGGCTCGTCGGCGAGCACCGCCGGCTGGACGCGACGCGGCTCGACGAGCGCGTACTCGATCGGCGGCGCCTCGAGCGGGCGCTCGCGCAGCATCGCCTTCAGCACGACGAGCACGAGGATCCCGGCGAGGGCACACGCACACGCATACAGACACGGCGTGGATGCCATCGCGATCGCGTCGTTGACGTCGTTGCCGAGCTGCGTCCAGGTCCCGGCGAACGCGGCCCACCCGATCAACAGCGCGACCGGCGTCGCGACGAACGAGCGCAGCCACAGCGCGCGGCCATCGAGTGCACTCGTCGAACCCGCGAACACCAGCACGTTGACGAGGTTCGCGACCGTCGCGCACGCGACGAGCGCGAGCGTCAGGTCGGCCGGCAGTGCGAGCTCACCCTGATGCACGGCGACGACGACGCCCGCACTCGCGAGCGTCGCGACGAGCGTCGTCACGAGGGCGCGGCGCGCACCGTAGAGCTCGCAGATCAGCTGGCCCATGATCAGCGCGACCGGGAACACGAGCACGCCGAGCGTGAGCTGTGTCGCGCCTGCGAGATCGATCGGCACGCGTGTGAGGTCGGCGACGTACGACGAGGCAAACCACAGCGGCAGCGCGATCGTCGCGCCCACGAACAGGGCGGCCAGAACAACGAAGGGAAGCTCACTACGTCTCGGGTTCATGGCGAGGCAAGTTTCAAGCTGCGTGCCACGTGAGAGCCGTGCGCGTACGCGCTACAGAGATATCTGAAGCGTGCTCTCCGGCTCGGAGCGCCGCTCAGCGCGGGGCGTCGGGCAGCCAGACCACGGCGAGCGCGCGCTCGGTATCGATAACGCCGAGCAGCGTGGCCGCAGCTTCACGATCGTGGCGATACGTTTCGATCACATCGAGCGCCTCGCGCGCGGAGGAGAATCGCTGCTCGGGCTTGCGCGCGATCAGCTTCGCCATGAACGCGTCGAGCACGCGATCGACCTTCACGCCCGGCGCGCGTATCGCGATCGGCGGGGGATCCTTGTCCATCTTCGCGACCGCGACCTCCATCGCCGAGCCTTCGAACGGCGACGTCCCCGACAGCATCTCGTAGAGCATGATGCCGAGCGCGTAGAGATCCGCACGATGATCGACGGGCTCGGCGCGCGCCTGCTCGGGCGCCATGTAGAGCGGCGTGCCGACGATCATGCCGGTGCCGGTGAGCTTCTCGAGCGTGCCGTCCTTCTGGATCAACGTCGCGATCCCGAAGTCGACGATCCGCGCGGTCTCGACGCCGCTGTCGTCGCGCTCGACGATCACGTTGTCGGGCTTGAGATCGCGATGGACGAGTCCCATCGCATGCGCGTGCTCGAGCCCGCGCAGGAGGTGTGCGACGAACCGAACGATCCGCTCGGGAGCGAGCGGGAAGTCATCCATGATCGTGTCGAGGCTCGTACCCTCGACGAGCTCGAGCACCATGACCTGCTTGCGGTCCTCGGTCTCGCCGACATCGAGCACGGCGGCGACGTTCGGATGCGCGAGCCGCGCCGCGACCTTCGCCTCGCGCTCGAACCGCGACAGCAGCGCGGGCTCGTGCATGAGGTGCTCGTGCATGACCTTCAGGGCGACGGAGCGATTCAGCTTCGTATGGCGCGCGCGATAGACGACGCCCATCGCACCGTGACCGAGCTCGGCCTCGACCCGATAGCGTTCGAGCACGATCGCGCCAACCTCGAGCGCCGACGGAGGCCGCGTAGGCGTGCGCTTGCGCTCGCCACCGACTCCCAAGCGCGTTCGCTTGCCGCGTTTGGTCTCGTCCACGCTCCGAGTGTATTACAGTCGCGTCGCGCATCATGCCCACTCGCGTCGGCGCCGACATCGAAGTTCAGCAGTTCGGCTACGCCGGCGATGACAAGGGCAAGCGCCTGCTGTTCCCGCACGCGACGACCCACAAGATCGAGGGCCAGAGCGGCACGGCGCAGTACGGCGCGGCGGAGTGCACGTTCGAGAAGCTCGAGGGCCAGCTCGGCGCGCTGCGCTGGGAAGCCGAGTCGGCATCGATCGGCAACGCGTGGCTGCGCTCGACGACGGGCCGCTACAGCATGACCGCGGATCGCGTCGAGATGCCGCACGGCCTCAGGCTCGTTCGCGCCGCGGGTGTCGGTGGCGCGCTCGAGCTCGTGTCGCCGCACGTGTCGTTCTCCGAGCTCAGGATGGATATCCAGGGGCCGTTCACGCGCGAGGGGCCGCCGGCGATGCCGGCCTCGACGATGCTGACCGGCCCGCTGCCGCAGCTGTCACCGACGCGGCGCCAGGAGAAGCTGCGCTTCCTCGACTCGTTGACCGGCCGGATCTACCTCACGATGAAGGTCCAGCTCGATCTACCCGTGCTCGGCGTGCGCACGCTCGACCAGCAGCTCCGGATCCCGATCCAGGAAGGCAGCCTCGACTTTCGCGCGCTCGAGGACAGCCTCGATTGGCTCGAGGGCCGGTTCCTCGACATCGATCACGACAAGGACAAGCTCAAGGTCCGCTGGAAGGTGCCGATCTTCGGATCGTCACACGATCTCGTCACCTGGCAGCTCGACCAGGACGCCGCGACGCTCGCCGCGTTCGGCCGCGTCCCCGTGCGATCGCTGACGGACTTCCGGACCGGCAGCCCCGGACCGCAGAAAGAGAAGCCGAAGAACGGCGGCGTGCTGAAGTCGTTCAAGGTCGACGGTATCGACGTCGCGCTGTCGCTGCTCGCGCCGCGCAACCTCGAGGTCGGTCAGGGATTGATCGCGTTCGGCGGCGAGGATCAACCTGGCATGGTCGATCTGAAGGTCTCCGGCGCGCTCGCGAGCCGCGGTCCCGGCAAGCTGCGCGGTGCGATCGGCAGCATCGATACGACGATCAAGGACGTCCGGATCGGCCCGGCCGAGATCACGTGCGACCGATTGCACTTCGACGGCCTCGACGAGCTCGAGGTCACGTTCGACGGCTACAAGGTAACGAAGATCTCGGTCGTCGTTCATCGCGTCACCGCGACGAACCTCGCGATCAAGCTCGGCTAGATCTCGATCAACTCGAGCGTGGGGTCGAGCCGCGCGAGGTCCTTTGGATCGGAGGTCGCCACCGGCGCCTTTCTGGCGAGAGCGCACACCGCGACGGAAGCGTCGACCACGTTCGTGTGGCGTAACCCGCAGAGTTGGCCACACGCACGCGCGGAGGTGTCATCGAGAGCGACGACAGTGACCTCAGGCTTGGCCAGCAGTCTGGCGAGCCGCGCCTGCTTTCGACCATCTCTCCAGACCTGACCTACAACAGCGGCCGGCACGACGATCGCGACGGATCGGTGAATTGCCTGCCGAACCAGCACTTCGATCTTTCGTTCACCCCGTTCGAAAGCGATCAGCGCACCAGCGTCCAAGACGAGTGCGCTCATTTCGCCTTCCGCTTCCTACCAGGCCCGCGAGCGAAACCGAGTTTGCGATCAGCCCAGCGCGCTTCCGCGGTGGTCATCGGCCCACCGGACTCTTCGAGCATCTTGTCGAGCATCTCCGCCAAGGTCTCGGTCTTCGACTTTTCCTCGATCGCATCCGTGATGTAGGCGCTGACGCTCTTCGCTTCCCCCCTACGAACGGCGCGGCGAACATGTTCGGCTGCGCGGGATGGCAGGCTGATCGCGATCTTCTCGTAAACTGCCCGGGGCGCTAGCCCCAGCTCCTTGCGAGTCGCGGCTCGCTCCGCAGGGGTGGGCGGACCGCCGCTCTGCGCGAATACATCGGCAAAGAGGTTCTGCCACGTCTCCCTCTTCCTCACGCCCATCCGCTTGGTCATACCAGGAGTATGACTCTCTCGTCGTTACAACGCAACGCTACTTCGGACGCACCATGTCCTCGGGCACGACCCAGCGATCGAACTCAGCTGCACTCACGCCGAGCGCTTCGGCGGCTTGCTTCAGCGTCGTGCCGTCGTGGTGCGCCTGTTTCGCGATCTTCGCCGCCTTGTCGTAGCCGACGTGCGGAGCGAGCGCGGTCACGAGCATCAAGCTGCCGTGGAGCTTCCTCGAAATCTCGTCGCGGTTCGGCTCGAGCCCGCGCGCGCAGTGCTCGTCGAACGACGCGCACGCATCGCCGAGCAGGCGCACCGATTGAAGCGCCGCGTGGGCGATCATCGGCTTGTAGACGTTGAGCTCGAAGTTGCCCGACGCACCGGCGACCGCGAGCGCGGTGTCGTTGCCGAGCACCTGCGTGCACACCATCGTCATCGCCTCGCACTGTGTCGGGTTGACCTTGCCCGGCATGATCGAGCTGCCGGGCTCGTTCTCGGGGATCGTGATCTCGCCGATCCCGCAGCGCGGGCCACTCGCGAGCCAGCGGATGTCGTTCGCGATCTTGATCAGCGACGCCGCGAGCGTGCGCAGCGCCCCGTGGACGAATAGCACCGCATCGTGCGACGCGAGCGCCTGGAACTTGTTCGGCGCGGTGACGAACGGATGGCCAGTGAGCTCTGCGAGCTTCGCCGCGATCCGCACCGCGAACTCGGGGTGCGCGTTCAAGCCGGTTCCAACCGCGGTACCGCCTTGTGCGAGCTCGTGAACTGGAACGAGCGCCGCGCGGATCGCGGCGAGCCCGTGATCGAGCTGCGCGACCCAGCCCGAGATTTCTTGGCCGAGCGTCAGCGGCGTCGCGTCCTGCAGGTGCGTGCGGCCGATCTTGACGATGCCGGCGAACGCCTGCGCCTTCGCGTCGAGTGTCGTGCGCAGCGCCGCGACGGCGGGCACGAGGTGCAAGACGATCCGATCTGCGAGCGCGAGATGGATCGCGGTCGGAAACGCGTCGTTCGTCGACTGCGCCATGTTGACGTGATCGTTCGGGTGCACCGGCTGCTTGCCGCCGCGCATACCGGTCGCGACCTCGTTCGCCCGGCCCGCGATCACCTCGTTGACGTTCATGTTCGTCTGCGTGCCGCTGCCGGTCTGCCACACCGAGAGCGGAAACTCGTCGGGGAACTTGCCGGCGATCACTTCGTCGGCCGCGTCGACGATCCGCTGCGCGATTTCCGCCGGCAACACACCGAGCTCGCCGTTGACGAGTGCCGCGGCCTTCTTGATCGTCGCGAGCGCGCGGATCAGCTCCGGCGCCATCTTCTCCGTCCCGATCTTGAAGTGGTGCAGCGATCGCTCGGTCTGCGCGCCCCAGTAGCGCGTCGCATCGACCTCGATCGCTCCCATGCTGTCGCTCTCGGTTCGCGTGGCCATGTATGGGGCTTACCACTGACTGCACACACCCGTGCGCGGCTGGGGGTGCATGGCCTTCACATGAGACGCAACACACCGAGATCGCGAGCGGGCGATCGGGCCCGGTCATTGCTGTACAGGACCCCGAGGGTACGAAGGAGCGACATGGTCCTGCGTTCAATTTCTATTTTCGGTCTTCTGGGTCTTGCAGCCGCTTGCGGTACGGAGCCCACCACGCACGTCGAGGATCTTCCGGGCACGCGCAACGCCGCCTACAAGGCCGCTGCGCAGCGCTACGATCTCGATCAAGATTGGCTCGTCACGATCGGCTTCCAGCAGGGCCGGTTCGAGGCTGCGCAGCAGCAAGACAGCGCCGATGATCCGTCGATCGACATGACGGATCCATCGAGCGAGCTGCTCGCCGACACGCCGGTCGATGAAGCAAACGACGGCACGGCGAACACGACCGATCCGACGGAGATGCCGCTCGATCAGAGCTGGGGTCTGATGTATCTGACGGACGCGCAGATCACGCGCGCTTCGCAGCTCACCGGCCGCGACTCCGATGCGCTGAAGTCCGACTTCGCAGCGAACATCGACGGCGCGGCCGCGATCCTCGCTGCCGATGCACACTCGATGGGCTCGCTGCGCGACGCGACGACCGCATTCCTCGGTGTCGAGGACGAAACGGCCGCGCTCGCGCTGACCTCGATCGACAACGCGATCGCCGCCGGCTACGACGTCACGACCGAGGACGGCGAGCACATCGTCCTCGACGGCGATGGTGCGAAGCTCGAGGCCGACGTGATCTCGCCCGACGACGAGACCGACGCGCCGCCCGTGGCCTCGGCCGCGAAGCTCAAGCCCGGCGCGATGCCGCCGTTCCAGTGGATTCGCTCGCCGAACTTCGGTAGCCGCGATGGCTACGCGATTCGCTACGTCGTGATCCACGACATGGAAGGCACGATGCCGGGCGCGATCTCGGTGTTCAAGAACCCGCGGAACCAGACGTCCGCGCACTACCTGGTGCGCTCGCGCGACGGTCACATCGTCAAGATGGTGTACGAGCACGACGACGCGTGGCATGCGGGTCATGGTTGGTTCAACCGCCACTCGATCGGCATCGAGCACGAGGGCTTCGCGCACAAGAAGGCCGGCGGCGGCTACTACAACGACACGTTGTACAACGCGTCGGCCGCACTGACCTGCTCGATCGCGCACCGCTACAACATCCCGGTCGACCGCAAGCACATCTTCGGTCACGAGAACGTGCCGTCGAACCTGGCGTCGCACACGCTGTGCAGCGACGCGCGCGGCATCGCTGGTCTATGCGGTGGCGTCAGCCACCACACCGATCCCGGCAAGTACTGGGACTGGAAGAAGTACATGAAGCTCGTCTCGACCTGCGTCGCTGCAGCCAAGTAGACGCGTAAGCGTAGGCGTAGGCGGATCCGGATCTGGCGTACTGCCGTGATCCGGTCCGCCTTTCGCACGTCCTCGTGTTCCTGCGTCCAGGCGATCCCGCGTCGCGTCTGTTCGATATGACGTTGTCGATTCGAACCGAAGAAGTGGACGGATCCCAGCGCAGGCGACGGGCTTTCCCTGACGCAGAGCGCGCTTCGCTCGCCTCGGAATCGCCTACGCCTACGCCTACGCCTACGCCTACGCTTCTAGATATCGTCGTCGGGCTGGACGGCGCTGCCACCACTGGCGCGCAGCGCCTCCGCCCGCTGTCCCGCATCGGCGAACTTGGGATCGCGCTTGGTCACGGCCTCGAAGTAGTACAGCGCTTCGCCCTGATCGCCGATCGATTCGTACGTGATGCCGATCTCGTAGTACAGGCTGAGCCGCTCGCGATCGCTCGGGTTCGCGTGCAGGCCCTGCTTGAACTGGTGGATCGCTTCCTGCGGGTTGCCCTGCTCGCGCTGACACATGCCGAGCATCACGCGACATTGCGCTTCGCGACCGGGTGCGCGCATCGCCTTCTCGAAGGCCTTCGCGGCCTCGTCGAACAGGCCCATCTCCTTGTAGGCGAGACCGAGGTCGTAGTGCGTATCGGCATCGCCCTCGTCGACGGGCTTCTCGAGCATCACGCTCGGCTTGCGCTTCGCGCCGGCCGACGGAATCTCTTCGAACTCGGAGACCTCTTCGATGTCGTCGGAGATCTCCTCGATCTCGTCGAGCTCGAGCGCCGCCGTCCCGCCGGTCAGCTCGATCGGTGCGGAGTCGAGCTGGACGTCGACGCTGTGCTCGACATCGTGGCCCGCCGGCGGTGTGTCTACGCCCGCGAGCTCGCCGCGCTCGAGCGCCTGGATCTCGCGCATCTTGTTGAGCACGAGCGGATGGTCGGGATGACGCTCGAGGAGAGCGTACAAGGCGTCCATCGCCTCGGGGTACATGCCCTGCTGCGCGTAGAAGTCGGCTTCGTCGAGATCGTCCTCGACGACGCTCTCCTGGCGCTGCGCCGGCGAGATCATCTCCGCGTTCATCGCGGTCGCGTCGTCGTGTGCGCCAGCGCCGTACGGATCGTACGAGCCCGCGACGGCGAGGCCATCGCTCGCATCGCCGACGTCGGCGTACGCGCGCACGTCGCCGCGATTCGGCAGTGCGGTCTCCTCGAAGCCGCTGACGTAGACGGCATCGGTCTGACCCTTGTTCTGCATGTGCGCGTCGAACGCGCGCGCCGCGTCGGGATCGAACGGCAGATCCTCGTCGTGATGGCCGAGCTCGGCGGCGACGCCCTGATCGATATCCTCGCCGAGCGCGGCGTCGTCGAGCTGTGCCTCGAGCGCGTCCTCGTCGTTACCGTGCCACGAGCTGGGGTTCGGCGCGCGCGAGTGGAGGATCGCGCTGTCGTCGTCGTACTCGCTGTGCATGTTCGCGAGCGCTTCGATCTGCTCGGGCGGGACCTGGCGCGTCGATTGGCCGTGCGATTCGAAGTCGTGCACGGGCGGACGCGGCGGCCGACCCGGTGCCGGGCTGCCGTGCGCCATGTCGCGACCACCGATCAACTCGTCGGGATCGAAGTCGTCGATCGAATCCTGCGGCGACAACCCGCGCGAGCGACCGATCGCGCGCGGCGGCGGCGTCGACAGCTCGAGGTCGTCGAGATCCGGATCGACCTCGGCGACACCACCGCCCGAGTACTCGACCTCGGCCGACGACGACGACATCCGCGCGACGCGGAGACGGAACCGGCGCGCGAGCTCGAACGCACCGGTGTGCGTGCCGTTCATCGCCAGCAGCTCTTGCAGGTACATCTCGGCGCGATCCGGATCGCTCGGCGCGATCAGCTCGGCGAGCTTCAACAGCTCGACCTCCGCTTCTTGCTCGCGGCCCTGCGAGATCAGGATGTCCTTCAGCCGCTCGTGCGCCTCGACGTTCTCCGCATCGAGCGTGAACACGCGGCGCAGGTGATCGACGGCCTTCTGGTGGAGGCCGTACTTCACGTAGACATCGGTCTCGGCGAGGATCTTCGAGATCTCCTCGGCGTGACGCTCGCCCGCAGCGGAGCGCGTGCGCGGATCTGGCGGCGGCTCCATGTCCGCGGAGAAGTCGGCGTCGTCGTACTCGGGCAGCGCGAAGTCGACGCCCGAGAGGCTCTGCTCGTCGACGAGCGGCATCGAGCCGGTCATCCGTGCCGATTGCGGGATCGCCGGCATGTCGCTCGTCAGCGAGAACTTGCCGGCCTCGCTCGCGAACTTCGCATCGCTCGTCGCGGCGCGCACGGCGGCGGGTAGCGGCGTGTTCGCGCGCGGCTGCGGCGGAGGCGGGATCGCAGGACGCGCCGGTGCCGGGTTCGCGCCGACGAAGTTCAGCGCGTCCTGATCGGTCGGCACGATCTCGAGGATCTTGCGATAGACCTCGCCGGCCTTGTCGCGCGACTTGTTCTCGAGGTGAATGCGCGCGAGCTCCTTGAGCACGCTGACCGTCTTCGATTTCTGATCGAGCGCGCTGAACGCGATCGCGAGCAGGCCGAGCGTCTCGACGTCGCGCGGATCGGCCTTGAAGCACGCCTGGAGCTTCTGGAGTGCGCGACGCGGATCGTTGCGGCGCAGGTAGAGACCGGCGAGCTCGCGATTGAGCGCGTGGTTGTCGGGCTTGTGCCAGAGCAAGCGCTCCGCGACTTTGACGAAGTCGTCCTGGCGGCCCTGACGGCGCAATTGCTCGCACGCGTGCGTGAACTGGGTCGCCGCTTCTTCGAGGAGGTTTTCCTTCGAGTACAGCTCGGCGAGCTTGATCCGCGTCGCGATATTTTCGGGATCGAGATCGACGAGCTTCTTGACGGTGTCGAGCGCGTCCTTCGTATTGCCTTCGCGATGGAAGTGCGCGGCGACGCTCTCGTAGTGCTGCATCGCATCGCTCATGAGGCCGAGGCGGCGATAGAGCTCTGCGAGCTTCAAGATCACGTCGACGAGACGCGGATCGAGCTTGAGGATCTGCTTGTAGACGGCGACGGCTTTGAGAAAGAAGCCCTGCTCGTCGTAGAAGCGCGCGACCTTGAGATACGTGTCGGTCGCTTCTTGTTTCGCGCCCTTCTTCGCGTAGAGGTCGCCGATCTTCAGCCAGACGCGGACGTCCTTCGGATCTTCAGAGACGATCCGCAGGTACTCCTTTACCGCTTTGTCGATCTGTCCCTTATCGACAAACTTCCGAGCGGCATCCATGACCTTTTCTTTGTTAAAGGCCACGGTTGCTCTGGAACCTCCGGGTGCGATGCATCACAGCGAGCGACTTAAAAGGGTACCCGCCGTATGCCTATGGGTCAACGAAATCCACGAAGGAATCCCGAGCGTTAACCCTCACATGTGATCCTGACTGTTCAGGCTGCTGGAGTGCGCTCGGCCAGCATCCTCGCGACAAATCCCGTATCGACGTCCCCCTTGATGTAGTCGGGGTGATTCACGATCCGACGCAAGAACGGGATGTTGGTGCGCGGGCCTTCGATCACCATCTCCTCGAGACAGCGACGGGCGCGGCGAATCGCGGCCGGTCGGTCCACGTCGTGGACGATGACCTTCGCGAGCAACGAGTCGTAATTCGGCGGAACGACATAGCCCGCGTACACGTGCGTATCTACACGTACACCCAGGCCTCCAGGGAAGTGGACCGCGGTGATCTTGCCCGGCCACGGCGCGAAGGTGTTCGGATCTTCAGCGTTGATGCGGAGCTCGATCGCGTGGCCGCGCGGCTTGCGCTCGTCCTTGAACGAGAGCGGTTCACCTGCGGCGATCCGGATCTGCTCGCGAACGATATCGAGGCCCGTGACGAGCTCCGTCACCGGGTGCTCGACCTGGAGACGCGTATTCATCTCCATGAAGTAGAAGCTGCCGTCGGTGTCGAGCAGGTACTCCATCGTGCCGACGTTCGTGTAGCCGATCGCCGCGATCGCCTTGACCGACGCCTCGGTCATCTTGCGCCGAGTCTCCTCGGAGAGGATCGCGCTCGGCGCTTCCTCGATCACCTTCTGGTGACGGCGCTGGATCGAGCACTCGCGCTCGTTGAGGTGCGTGTAGTGACCGTGCTTGTCGCCGATCACCTGGATCTCGATGTGGCGCGGCTTCTGGCAGTACCGCTCCATGAACATCTCGGGATTGCCGAACGCGGCCTGCGCTTCGGTGCGGCCCATCGACCACGCGTCGAGGAGCTTCTCCTTCTCGTAGACGATCTTCATGCCGCGGCCACCGCCGCCGGCGCTCGCCTTGAGGATCACGGGGAAGCCGATCCGCTCGGCGGATTCGAGTAGCGCGATCTCGTCGTGGATGCCCGCGGTGCCCGGCAGCATCGGCACGCCGGCCTTGCGCATCGCTTCGCGCGCCGAGATCTTGTCGCCCATCAGGCGCATCGCATCCGGCGACGGACCGATCCACGTCAGGTTGCACTTCTTGCAGACCTCGGCGAAGTCGGCGTTCTCCGAGAGAAAGCCGTAGCCGGGATGGATCGCGTCGGCGCCGGTGACTTCGGCGGCCGAAATGATCTGCGGGACGTTGAGGTAGCTCTGGCGCGACAGCGGCGGGCCGATGCACACGGCCTCGTCGGCGAACTTCACGTGCAGCGCGTCGGTGTCAGCCGTCGAATGGACGGCGACCGAGCGGAGCCCGAGCTCCTTGCACGCGCGGATCACGCGCAGCGCGATCTCGCCTCGATTCGCGACCAGGACTTTCTTGAACATGATCAGCCGATCTTGAAGAGCGGCTGGCCGTACTCGACGGAAGTGCCGTCCTCGACGAGGATCCCGGTGATCGTGCCGGCGGTGTCGGCTTCGATCTCGTTCATGAGCTTCATCGCCTCGACGATGCAGAGCACCTGGCCCTTGTCGACCTTGTCGCCGAGCGAGACGTAGTTCGCCGAGTCGGGGTTCGGCTTGCGATAGAACGTGCCGACGAACGGCGACGTCACGACGTGCGACTTGTCGTCGATCGCCGCTGCCGCCGGCGCTGCCGACGGAGCGTGTGCGGCAGGCGGCATCTGCGGCGCCATCTGCGGCATTTGCATCTGGGGCATCATCTGCGGCATCGGCATGGCGACCGTCATGCCGCCGCCACCGCGACGGATCGTGAGCGTCGTCTCCTTGGTGTCGACGATCAGCTCGGAGAGGTTGTGCGCCGCGGCGATCTCCGCGAGCCCCCGGGCCATCGTGACCAGCTCGTGTTCACTTGCCCCGTTTTCGCGGTCTGACTTTGCCTTTGCCATGAGATCGGCCCGCACTATCCACATGAGCGAGAGCCGCGTCCAGGCCCAGGTAGTAGCTATTTGCGCGGAATCCGCTGATCACTCCGACGCACCGCGCCGCGGTGATCGACTCGTGCCGAAACGCTTCGCGCGCGTAGATATTCGAGAGGTGGACCTCGAACGTCGGGATCCCGACTGCATCGATCGCATCGCGGATCCCGATCGACGTGTGCGAGTAACTCCCGGGGTTCATGATGATCGCATCGGCCCAACCAATCGCGCCTTGGATCAGGTCGATCAGCTCGCCCTCGACGTTGCTCTGGGCGCAGCGGACCTCGGCGCCACGCTCGGCGCCGCGCTTCACGAGCTCCTGATCGATCGCGGCGAGCGTGAGCGTGCCGTAGTGCTCTGGCTCGCGCTTGCCGAGAAGATTCAGGTTCGGCCCGTGAAGGACCTGGATCTTGACGCTCACAGCTGAGCGGACAGCTGCGGCCCGGCCATGCGCGCGAGGAACCGCGCCTTGCCGAAGTTGCCTTCGGGCGACATCACGATCGCCACGAAGTACTGCGGCGACAGCATGCGGCACACGAGCACGAGGCGCTGCGCTTTGACTGCGAGCTCCTCGAGGTTGCCGACCTGCAGGCTCTCGCCGGCCTTGCGGACCTGCGCGAGGATGAACGAGAACTCCATGCCGACGGTCGTGACGTCGAGCTTGTCGTTCTGGCGAACGTACTGATCGACGGGAATGCCGTCGAGGCCCATGACGACTGCGGCGATGCCGCCGTCGATGTTGTCGACGACCTTCTTGAGATGTTCGGCGAACATGTTCTACGACGGTACTACATCTCGGCGGCGCCGGGGCAGACCGTGGTGTTCGGAGGCGGGGTCGTGCTGGTCGACGAAGTGACACAGCACTCGACGGCGCCATCCTGGAACGGGTTGCACGGGTTCATCGTCGCGTTCGACGCGAAGCCCTTACACGACACCGGCGGATTGATGCCGGTCACGATACCGTTGCCGGGCGCGACGATCGTGATCGGGTACTGGAACGGCTCGCCGTCGATCCGGCCACCACCGAGCGAACCGTACGGCGTCACCTCAGCGACGATCTCGACGTTCTGACTCGTGCTGCCGAGCGAGGTGAGCGAGGCCTTCGGAACGAGCTCGAACGACACGTTCGTGGTGCCTCCGTTCGGCGCGAGGCTACCGGAGAACAGCACGGTCAAGTTCTGCTTCGTCCCGCCGTTCGCGACCTGCAGCGTCACGTTCGCGCCTTCGAGGTGGATCGTTCGGGTGGCCTCTTCGCCCATCACCGCGGTGATCCGGCTCTCGAGCAGCGGGCTGAACACGTAGCCCTCCGGCGAAAGTGCCGAGATCGTTCCGGCCGCGATGAACGGCTGCGAGGCATCGCCGGTGAACGTGCAGGTCGTGCCGCCGGTGGGTGGTGCGGAGTTGTTCAGGATGAAGAAGCCTTCATCGCCCTTGTTGGCACAACCGACGACGAGAACTGCAAACACGAGTGTCGAGACGAGCCGCATGGCTTCCTCCATCAAAAATCGTATCAAGGTGTGCTCGGCGAACGCAAAATTCTTCCGAGCTCCGCGAGGTTAATGTCGACGGGCTCACACGCCCCCACCTCGCGGATCGCAATAAATCGCACTTTGTCGGCGATTCGCTTCTTGTCGACGTGTAGGCGGGCGAGCACGGCGTCGGCCGACGAGCCGGTTAGATAAGTGTTCGGGTCGTGGGGGAGCCCCGTGCGGATGAGAGCATCGGCCACTTCTCGCTCGAGGGTAGGGCTCGCCATCCCGAGCGCCGCGGAGACCCGGCACGCGACGACGAGGCCGAGGCCGACCGCCTCGCCATGGAGCATGCCGGTGTGCGATTCGATCGCGTGACCGACGGTGTGGCCGAGGTTGAGGAGCGCGCGGATGCCGGTGCGCTCGTGTTCGTCGCGGCCGACGACCGCGGCCTTGTAGGCGATCGAGCGCGTGATCGCTTCGCGCAGCGAATCCGGGAGCTCTCCGCCGGCGGTCGCCCACGGCGCGCAGCGATCGATCGCGTTCCACAGCGCGCGGCCGTCGAGCAGCGCGTACTTCCACAGCTCGCCGAAGCCGGCGCGGCGTTCGCGCTGCGGCAGCGTCGCGAGCGTCGCGAGGTTGCACGCGACGAGCTTCGGTTGCCAGAACGCACCGATCAGGTTCTTGCCCGCGGCGGTATCGACTGCGGTCTTGCCGCCGATCGCGGCGTCGACCATCGCGACGAGCGTCGTCGGCAGTTGCGCGACCGCGATGCCGCGGAACAACGTCGCCGCGACGAACCCGGCGAGATCGCCGACGACGCCGCCGCCGAGCGCGAGGATCGCGGAGTGACGATCGAGCCCCGCCGCGATCAGCTGATCGGCGACGCGCTCGTAAGTCGCGAGCGTCTTGTGCGCTTCGCCCGCCGGGATCACGACGGTGATCGCGGGCGCGAAGACTCGCTCGGCCTCGGCGCGCCAGTGGACCGCGACGTTGTCGTCGGTGACGAGTGCGAGCTTCGTATGGTTGCCGAGCGGTGCGAGCAACCCGCGATCGAAGCCATTCACGACGACGACGGGATAGCTGCGCGCGCCGAGTGCGACGACCGTGCTGTCGGTACCGGCGTACACGCGCGCTGCCTCGGCAACCTGCGCGACGACTTCCGACAGCGTGCGGCCATTCGTATCGACGACGATGTGCGCGCGGCGATAGATCGGTGCCCGCGCCGCGGCGAGTGCGGCGATCGCCGCAGGATCGCGCTGCAACAGCGGCCGACTCGCCGGATCGCCAGCGCGCTCGCGTGCGGTCGCGACATCGACATCGAGCGCGATCACGCAGCCCGCGGCGCGCATCTTCTCGAGGTTGTCGGCGTATGCAGCGGCACCGCCGCCCGTGGCCACGACGACATCGCCGCCGTTGGCGATCAGCGCGGCGAGCGCAGCGGCTTCGCGCCGGCGAAACTCCGCTTCGTCGCGAGCGACGAGCGCAGCCACCGGCTCGCCCTGGTTCGCCACTTCATCGTCGAGATCGACAAAGCGGTGGCCTCGCTGGTGCGCGAGCGCCCGGCCGACCGACGTCTTGCCGGCCGCCATGAAGCCGATCAAGAACGTCAGCGCCATTCGCGAAGTCTAGTCGACTACTTCACGCAGGGCAGCGAGCCCTTGTTCGTGATCTTCGGCGTGATGAACACCAAGATCTCGGTACGATCGTCGTTCTCGCGGCGGTTCTTGAACAGCCAGCCGAGCACCGGGATATCTCCGAGTAGCGGGACCTTCTTGTACGCGACGCCGGCGTTGCGGGTGTAGATGCCACCGAGCACGGTGGTCTCGCCATCGGCGACGAGCATCTGGGTACGCGCTTCCTTGCGGAGAATCGTCGGGTCACCACGTGCGCCGACGTTGACGAAGTCGGGCTCGTTCTTCGTCACGACGAGGTTCATCGCGATCGCGCAGTCGCGCTGCGAGACGTACGGCGTGACCGTCAGCGCGAGATCGGCCTGGACGAACTGGGTGTTCGTACCGGCAGCCGACACGACCGAGATCGGGATCGACACGCCCTGGCTGATCTTCGCTTCCTTGTTGTTCAACACCGTGACCTTCGGCGCCGAGATGATCCGGACGTTGCCGGAATCCTCGAGGGCCGAAAGGCGGAGGTTGATGTTGAAGTTGCCGCCGATCGAGCCGAGCGAGAAGCCGAGAGCACCACCTTCGCCGGCGCCCGTCGCCGCGGGCAAGTTGACCGCGAAGTCCGACGGTGCGGCGACGCCTGTCGCGATGGTCGCTGCATCGCTGTTCGCGCCGGTGATCGCGACGTTCGACGGCCACACGAGGCCGGTCGCGTTACCGCCGGCGGCGCCCGCGATCGCGTTACCACCCCACTGCACGCCGATCTCGCGGAGGAACGTCGACCGCGCTTCGACGATGCGCGCTTCGATCGAGATCTGCGGGGTCTGGGTGTCGAGGTCGTACGCGAGGCGGACGATCGCGGCGCGGTTCGCGGCGACGTCGTTGATGATCAGCGCATTCGTGCGCGAGTCGACCTCGATCTTGCCGTGGGGCGAGAGCATCGGCTCGAGCGTCGGCCGGAGCTCCGTCGCGTTCGCGTAGTTCAGGTTGACGCGCTCGACCTGCGGCGCCTCGGCCTTGATCGCGGCATCGCGACGCGCGGCCTCGGCGGCATCCTCGGCATCGAGATCCTTCTGCGATGCGACGCGGAAGATCGTTCCGTCGCGGCGGTACCACAGGCCGTACGACTGGAGGATCACCTCGAGTGCCTGGTCCCACGGGACCCGCTTCAGCTTCACCGTGATCTTCGGGTCGATCGACTCGGGCACGACGATGCTGATGTGGCCGGTGTCAGCGAGCAGGCGGAGCAAGTCGTGGAGCGGCGCATCCTTGACGTCGAGGTCGACGACCGCGCCGTGATAGACGCGGCGCTTGCTTCCTTGCGCCGGCAACTGGGTGACGGTCTGCGAGCCGATCGGCGTCGATGCCGCACCGAAGCCACCGACGACCGGAGACGGCACGTTCGTGACCTTGACCGGGCGCTTCGCGATCTCGTTGCCGATGAAGTGCCAGCGCACCGCGGCGCCATCGCGCTCCACGGTCGGCGTCGCGGACTGCGCGAGCTCGGCGACGAGGTGGACGCGGTTCGGCGCGCGGCGGTCGCGATACGACGACACCGTCCGAACCGGGCTACCGAACTTCGAGACATCGAGCGTGCGCTCGAGCTTCTGCGCGAGGTCCGCGTTGTCGACGATCAGCTCGGCGTGGGTCGCGGTGACCTCGCCGACCTGGATCTCGGCGCCGCTGTCGACGGCGATCGAGACCTGACCGTCGCCGTCATCGCCCTTGAAGTCGATCGCGGTGACCTTCGAGACCTTGTCGGCTTTCTTCGCCGGCTGCTTCACGTCCGCTTGCGCGACACGAACCTGCGCCTTCACCTTCTCGGCCTCGGCCTTCGCCGCGAGCGCGTTGCGCTTCGCCGCCTCGGCATCCGCCTTCGCACTCGCGAGCTTCGCGAGCTCGGCCTCTTCCGCGCCGCGCTTCTGCGCGAGCTCGGCGCGGCGCGCTTCTTCACGGCTCGCCGCATCGTGGGCCTGGGTCGCCGCGGTCGCGAGACGCGCTGCTTCGGCCTGCTGCTCGGCGACGGCCTTGCGGCGATCCGCGAGCTCGCCCTCGGCGCGCGTGCGATCCGCCGACAGCTTCGCGAGCTCGGCCTTCGCCTTTGCCATCTCCTGATCGTTCGCCCGCCGGGTCTGCGCGGTTTGCTCCGCAGTCATCGCCGCGACCTGGGCCTGCGCCTTCGCCTCGGCCTTGCTGCGCGCCTCGAGCTCGCCGGCGGCCTTCTCCGCCGCCTTCTGCTTCGCGGTCAGATCGGCGAGGGAATCCTCGGCCGACGCCTTCGCGGCGACCGCGACCTGCGCGGCCTTCTCGGAGACCTTGCGCTGCTTCTCGGCCGCGTCGCGCGCTTGCTGCGCCGACTTCGCCGCGTCGAGCGCGGCCACGCGCTGCGCTTCGGCATCGGCGCGATCGCGCTCGGCCTGGGACTTCTTCTGCATCGCATCGCTCGCGGCGAGCTCTGCCGCCTTCTTCAGCTTCGCGGCATCCGCTGCTGCGATCTCCGCTTCGCTGCGCCGGCGCGCGGCATCGGTCGCGGCGGCCTCGGCATCACTGCGCTTGCGCGCGGCTTCGCTCGCTGCGGCGACGGCCGTCGTGCGCTGCTGCTCGACGGTCGCGAGCGTGCTGCGCGTCTGCTCGAGCTCGTGCTTCGCGGTCTCGGCCGCGGTCTGTGCCGCCCGGCGCTGCGCTTCGGCTTCGTCGGTCGCACGCCGCGCCTGGGCGAGCCGCTCGTCGGCCGCCTTCGCATCCGCCGCTGCCTTCGCCCGCTCGGAGGCGGCGACCTTGGTCTGCGCGTCCTGCGCTTGCTTCACGGCGAGCTCGGCCGCCGCGCGCTCGCGGTTTGCCTTCGCCTCGCTATCGCGCGCCGCTTCTTCACGCGCCTGCGCCGCGGCGCTCGTTGCACGCGCCTTGTCTTCCATGCCCTGCGCCGACGCCATCTTCTGATCGAGCGTCGCGAGCTGGGTCTTCGCATCCTTCATCATGCGCTCGGCCTCGCCGCGCGCCGCTTCCGCGTTCTTCTTGTCGAGCGCCGCCGCCGTCTTCGCGGCCTCGGCCTCGTGACGCGCGCGGGCCGCATCGGCCTTCGCATTCGCCGCTTCGCTCTTCGCCGCGGTCGCCGCATTCGCGTTCGCCGCCGCATCGGCCTTCGCCGCGAGCAGCTGATCGCGCGCTTTTTGCGACTCGGTCCGCGCCGCGTCGATCTGATCGCGGGCTTGATCGCGCGCGGCGGTCGCCTCGAGCTCGCGCTGCGCCGCCTCGGCGCGCGCCGCCGCGACTTGCTTCTGCGCTGCATCGGCCTCGGCCGCGCGCTTCGCCGCTTCACTCTTCGCGTTCGCGACCTCGCGCTGCGCCGCCGCGAGCTGCTCGCGCGCGTCGCGCGTCTGCTTCGCCGCATCGGCCTTCGCACGCTCCGCATCTGCGCGGGTCTGCGCGAGCGCTTGCTCCGCTTGGGCGCGGGTCTGCGCGAGCGCCTGCTGCGCCTCCGCTGCCTCGCCGTGCGCCTTCGCCGCGTCGGCCTTCGCCGCCGACGCATCGGCCTTCGCCGCCGATGCTTCCGCGAGGGCATCCTGCTTCGCCTTGTCGGCCGCCTTGCGCGTGCGCTCCGCCTCGAGCTGCGCGTTCGCCGCGGCAGCCTTCGCCGCTTCCGCGTCCTTGTTCGCCTTCATCGCGGTCGCCTTCGCCGCGTCGAGGTCTGCCGCACTCGCGTGCTTCGCCTGGTCGACCGCGCGCTGCGCCGCCTCGGCCTTCGCCGCCTGGTCCGCGGCCGTCTTGCGCAGCCGATCGGCATCGGCCTTCGCCGCCTCTGCCTCGGCCCGGCTCTGCTTCGCGGTCGCGTTCGCCGCTTCGGCCTGCTGCTGCGCCGCCGCGCGCGCCGCTTCTGCGCTGGTCGCTTGCTGCTGCGCGCGCACCAGGTCTTCGGGGTTCGCGGTCTTCGGCGCCGCATCTCGCGGCACCACCATGACGACGACCTCGTTGCCGACGGTCTTGACGTCGTAGCGACCCGGGCGCGCCATCGTCACGACGACGCGGACCGCGTTGTCATCGAGCTGCTGCGCCGCGATCGTCGACACCGCCCACGTGTTCGGCGTGAACACCGCCGCGCTATCGTGGCTCTTCATCGTTTCCGACAACCGCGCTTGTGGAATGTCGACGACGACGCGCGAGGGCCGCTCGAGCTTGTAGACCGTGAACGTCGGCGTGTCGGCACCGCGAACATGGACGTTCGTCGTTCCCGACGCTTCGTCGAATGAAACTGCGCGGATCTCGTTTTTCCCGTCGGCAAATGCGGACGGGGCGACCATCGTCGAGGCGAGTGCGACGACGGCCGCGATAAAGATTCTCGGGCTCATGCTCATGTCTGCTCCTGCGGTTACTCCGCGCAGCAGAAAAATTTTCGCCTGCTATTCGCAGGACCACAAATTTTCTCTCGTTAGCGGCTGATCGGATTGGGCCGCGGCATGACTTCGCGCTGCGGATTTCCCGGCGAGACGACGGGCGCGGAGGGCGCGGTCGACGCGGGAGACGGCTGCGAGGTCACTTCGAACTCGACACCGCCCGGGTGCAGCTGGACGGACGTTTCGGTCGCGGGGCGCTTCGTATCGGGGTCTTCCTCGACGACGAACGTGATGTACCCGGTGCCGATGTCCTTGACGACGGCCTTCTCTTTGCCGACGCAGTCGCCGCGCTTGATCACGCGACCGACGCCGCTGGGATCCATCATCAGGACCTTGCGCTGGGTCGCCTGGGCGACGATGCCGACCAGCCGGAGGTCCTGATACGAGTAGTTCGACGCGACGAACTGGTCGGCGCGCTTGCAGCTCTGATGAGGCTCCGGCTTCGCAGCGCCCGAGCCACCGCCGAGCCCGACCTGCGGGACGACGAACGACTGGAACGGATCGCGGGCCTGATCCTCGACGAAGTCACGGTCCTTGAACTCGTGGCGAATGCTCTCGCGCTCGGCGCACGGCTCGCACGTCCACGTGTTCGCGACCTGCGTGCAGAACGTGCCCGTGTCGCACTCCGGTAGCAGCTTGCCCGAGCCCGCACCGGGCGCGCCGTCGGGCGGCGTGCACGCGGGGTGGCCCGTCGGTGCATCCGGCACCGGGCAATGGACGTTGTCCTCGATGTGCGTGCGCGGCTCGAGCTTGCCGGTGGGGCCTTTGGCCTTCGCAGCAGCGGCCGGGCCACCGGGCTGTGGTGCGGCGCCCGGGCGCGGCGGCGGGTTGTCGCCTTCATCGTCGCCGCATGCGGGGACCGCGAACACGAGTGCTGCGAGCACGATTGCGAACCACGTCTTCGACATCACAGCCCTCCCTTGAGGCGCTGATCGGCGCTGCCCGCGCGCTGCTCGTCTTTATCCATCGCGTTGTTCGCGCGAACCTTCGCGCCCTGCGGCGTCGCGGCGGGCGGCAGCGGCTTCGCAGCCGAGCCGGCGCCGGGAGCTGGTGCGGGTCCCGGCGCGGCGCCCGCAGGCTTCGCCGTCGGGACCTCGAGCTTCTCTTCCTGACGGAACGTGTTCGCGGTGAACCTCGCGGTCAGGATGATCTCGCGATTCTTGACCTGCGGATCACCGATCGTGAGGTTGTCGATCGAGACGATACGCTCGCGCTCCTCGACGGCGGGATCGCCGCTCGCATCGGAACCCACGCGCCGCTTCTTCGGCACGAGCGACGCGAAGAACCGCTTGATCTGCATGAACGTGCCCTGGATCTCGAAGTCGACCGGCACGCGGATGAACGACTCGATCGGCGCCTCCGGTTGCTGGTTCGAGCGGTTCACCTGGACACCCGATTCAGTGACCTTGCGGTTCAGGGTCTCGAAGAACGCGGGGAGCTCGGCCTCGGTCGGCAGCGCCGTCTCGTTCTGTTCGATCTGCGCCTGCAGGCGAGTCACCTGCGGCTTGAGGTCGTTGTACGTCTTGATGTCCTGATCCGCCTTGTGGCTCGCCGCGACCTTCGCGTTGTGCTCGCCCTCGGCTTCGTCGAGATCGCGCGAGAGCGACTTGAAGCCGAACTGGTAGTACAGGAGGAAGATCAGGAAGCCGGCGACGATGAACACCATCGCCTTGCGCTGATTGGGGAGCCGCGCGAAGTCGGCCATCACCGGCATTAGTAGGCCACCTTTCCGGTGATCGTGAACTTGTAGTAGGGCACGCCGGTCTCGTGATCGGTCTGGCGCTCCTCGGAGGCCTGCGCGACGTTGTCGAAGTAGACCGACGCCTGCATCCGCTTCGACAGCTGCGTGATGTCGCCTTCGGCCTGCGCGCCGCCCTCGAGCTTGAACGTACCGCCGCGATCGGTGAACGACGTCAGCCACACGTGGGTCGGATCCCACGCGAGATCGTAGCGGCGGTTCGGATCGCTCTCGGGGCCGCTACCGGTCCGGCGCGCCATCTCCTGCGTCATCGTCGGCAGGTGGTTCGTCGTCAGGATCTCGCCGAGCTCCTGGAGCACGTTCGCGGGCACGACCTTCGCGGCGATCAACCGATTGATCGAACGCGCGCGCTCGGACGCCTCGTTGTAGGCCTTGTCGAGCTCGGCGAAGCCCTGGAGCTGGACGTTCTTCGCGTTGATCTCCGCCTGGAGCTGTTCGTTCGAGGTCCGGACGTCGTGCAGCTTCGACCGCTTCGGCTGATCGAGGACGAAGAACACGAGCGCGGCGGCGGCGACGAGCGAGCCGATACCGATCGCCATCTCGCGCTGGCCGCCCTCGCTCGCCGCGCTGACGCGCAGCTTGGCGCGCTTCGCGGGGAGTAGGTTGATCTTGATCATTTATCGCCTCCCGCACGCATCGACAGCCCGACGCCGATCAACGCCTCGGGCGAGTGAGCGGAGAGATAGTTGCGATCGAGCTGCGGATCGATCTCGACGCGCTTCCACGCATCGGCGACCTCGAGCGGCAACCGCGACCGGCGCTCGATCGCGCGGTGTAGCGAAGTCACCTTCGCGCTGCCGCCGGCGAGCACGATCCGCGTGACGTTCGCATCCGCGGTGGTCGCGAGGAAGAAGTCGAGCGAGCGCTGGAACTCGCCCGCCATGACTTCGGACACGCCTTCCATCACGCGCAGCACTTCCTGCGGGACGACGCCGTCCTCGGTCTGGCTTCCGCCGACCTTGTAGGCCTCGGCCTCGTCGGCCGCGATGCCCATCTGCTTCTGGATCTCTTCGGTGAACGCGTTGCCACCGATCGTGACGTCGCGCGTGAACAGCGACACGCCCGAGCGCACGATGTTGATGTTCGAGATCGCCGCGCCGATGTTGATCAACACGACGGTGTCGCGCGGATCGAGCTGGTAGTTGACCTCGAACCCGTTCTGACTCGCGAACGCGGCGACATCGACGACCTGTGGAGAGAGGTTCGCGTCGCGCACGACCTGGATGTAGTCCGAGACGACTTCCTTCTTCGCGGCGACGAGCAACAGCTCGGTCTGCCCCGACGGCGTCATCGGATTCGTGACGTGATAATCGATCTCGACGTCATCGCGGCCGAACGGAATGTGATGCTCGGCTTCGTTGCGAATGTTCGCAGCGAGCTCCTCCGGCTTCATCATCGGCACCGCGATCTTCTTGATGATCACGGAGTGCCCCGCGATCGCGATCGCGACTTCTTTCTGGCGGAGTCGCAAGCGACTCCACAGCTGGCGAATCGCCTCCGACACCGCGCCTTGATCCATGATCGTCCCGTCGACGATCGTCTGCGGCACGAGAGGCTGCATGCCGAACGCCTGCAGCGCCCAGCCATTCGTCTTTTTCTTGAGCTGCACGGCCTTCACACACGAAGAACCGATATCGAGCCCGATGCATTGTTTCGCCATGGAACCTCTGCGGCGTAAAATTTTGTCACGGCGCGCGGAGATCTCCAAAAACTGTCGCCGTCGGATCGTCGTCGCTACCCGAGGCTTACGACTTCCATAAGTCAGGAAATGCCGTACTCCTTCATCTTGTAGAGCAGCGCGCGGTGGCTGATCTCGAGGAGCTTGGCCGCGTTCGTGCGATTTCCCTGGGTCACGCCGAGCGCTCGCCGGATCAAGTCCTGCTCGAGGGTTCGCGTGGCCTTCTTGATGGATAGCTCGGGATCGTCGGTCTGGCTCGCCAATGTAGGTCTGAGGTTCGCGACCGCGTCGAGGAAGCTGCGCTCGATGACCGGGCCGTCGGCGAGCACGACCAGCCGCTCGATCGTGTTTTCGAGGTCGCGCACGTTCCCGGGCCACGGCTGGGCCGCGAGCGCCTCGATCACGTCGTCGGCCAGCGTCACCGCGCGTTGATGGCGCTCGGCGTGGCGCGTCGCGAAGTGGCGGGCGAGCGCGGGGATGTCCTCGGGCCGCTCGCGCAACGGCGGAACGTGGAGCGGGACGACGGCGAGCCGATAATACAGGTCCTCGCGAAATCGCCCTGCCGCGACCTCGGCGGTGAGGTCGCGCAGCGTCGCCGCGATCAGGCGGACGTCGATCGAGATCGGCTGGGTATCGCCGACCCGGCGGATCTCGCTCTCCTGCAGCACGCGCAACAACTTCGCCTGGAGCGCGAGCGGCATCTCGCCGATCTCGTCGAGGAACACCGTGCCGGTATCGCCTTCTTCGAACAGCCCGGTCTTGTCGCGCACCGCATCGGTGAACGCCCCGCGCACGTGACCGAACAACTCGGACTCGAGGAGCGGCGCGGGAATCGCGGCGCAGTTCACGGCGACGAAGCGCTGCGCATGGCGCGGCGAAGATTCGTGAACCGCGCGTGCGACGAGCTCCTTGCCGGTGCCGGTCTCGCCAGAGATCAACACCGTCGTCTTCGTCGCGGCGACGGTCTTGATCGTCGCGCGCAACTTCGTCATCGCCGGGCCGTCGCCGACGAGCGACGTCTCCATCGGGATGACGATCACGTTCCCGCTCTTATCCACGCCGTTGCGATGCTTCGGCCGCCCGGCCGCGTGATGGAGCGCGAGCCCGAGTGCGAGCTCGTCGACAGGTTCGAGCGCGATGTCATCGACGCCAGCGGCGAGCAACGCCTGCGATGTCGCCGCGTCGCGCGTGCGCAGGATCGCGATCACGGGAGGGCGCTCGCCGAGCTTCGCGACATCGGCCGCCATCTCGGGAGCCGCCATCACGACGTCGCAGTCGGCCGCGGCGAGGTGTTTCTTCGCACTCTCGAGCTCGTTCGCGGCGACCACCGCGAGCCCGCGGCGATCGATCAAGAGGTGCAGTGCGCGGCGCGCGTCGTCATCCGGCCCCAGCAGCAGCACGCGGTGCACGATCCCAAGGTAGCACGCGCGATGTTGGCGGATCGCCAACCCGGTTGGCGCCATGCGTCGCCCAAGCTTCGAGAACGAGCCGCGCTCGGATGGCGAGGTGCTTGCTGTAACGCGTGACGATGTACCGGTTCCTCGCGCTGTTTGCAGTCGGCTGCGGGCTCTCCCCGACGATGGAAGAGCCGTCCCCCGGAAACAACGGTGTCGCCTATGTCGTCGACAAGGACATCCTCGTGTCCCAGTGGCGCCACCCGCTCGATCTGGTCTTCGTCGTCGACACCACGCCGGAGATGGCGCCGCTCCACGACGAGCTCGTCGCACAATTCGCGAAGCTCGGCGATTTCATCGAGGCCCAGGCGGTGACGATGGATCTGCAGATCACGGTGATCGACGCGGATCCGACGAACCTCGCCACGACCTCTCCGCTCCACATGCTGTCGTTGCCCGTCGGTGGCTACGACCGCAACTACACCGGCTCGCTCGTCGACGAGCTGACGGCGCTGGTTCCGACGACATTCACCGCTACAGCGAGCCAGCCGCTCGCGGCGCTCGTCGCGGCGCAGACCGCGGTGCGACGAGACGGAGCGCAGTTGCTCGCCGTGATCGTCACCAATCACGACGACGGCTCGCCCGGTGCCGTCGCCGACTACTCCGCACAGATCACCGGCGCGACGTGGCCGCTCGATCCGATGATCGGCCTCGTCGACACGCCCGAATCGCCGCGGCTCGAGCAGTTCTTCGACGCACAGACCGAGCCCTACGATCACGCAAACATCGCCGACAGCGATTGGTCGAACGTGCTGCTGACGTTTCCGATCAAGACACTGCTCGGCGAGCCTTGCGTCGGGGCCACGCTCTCCGAGCCGTACGACTGCTTGTTCTCGAGCGTGCTCGGAAACAACGAAGCGCCGCTTTCCGCGTGCGATGCGAACGCCGCGAACCGTCCGTGCGTGGCACTCGTCCCCGACGCGCAGGGCTGCACGTACGGTTCGCCCGTGTACGTGAAGGTGAACTGGCTCGCGTGGCCGGAGTTTGGAACGCGCGTCACGGGGCAGTGCGTCGCTGAAACTCCAAGTAATTAGCGGGTTTCGATCGGGGCGATCCGCCAACGATCGATCCGATCTGCCAACGAAGTTGGCGGATCTACCGCGTCGCAAATCGTGTAAGCATTTAGAACTACCGCATGTTTCATCTGGCGGGGCAATTGCTCTATGCTGCGCCAGCCCTATCTCGCTTTGGAGAGGAGCGCTCATGCGTAACGCAGCAGTCCTGTCGCTTTTTGGTGTCGCCCTTTTGTCCGGTTGTCCAGATCGCACCATCTCGGAGGTTTCTCCCGAGCAAGGTCGCGTCGAGTACAAGGACATCCCGGTCAACGTCAGCCGCAAGGTCGACATCTTGTTCGTCATCGACGACTCGCCGTCGATGCTCGACAAGCAGACCAACCTGAAGGCGAACTTCCCCAACTTCATCAACGTCCTCAACACCATCCAAGGTGGTCTGCCCGATGTTCACATCGGCGTCGTCACCTCGGACCTCGGCAGCTCCGGCGCCGACGGTGTAACGGCTCCCGGCATCGGTGGCACGGCGCAGGGCGCCTGCAACGGCCAGGGCAAGGCGGGCGCGCTCCAGACCTACGGGTCGACGGCGATCACCGGCAAGTACATCAGTGACGCGCCGCCCGTGACGATGGGTGGCATGCGCCAGACGAACTACACCGGCACGCTCGCCGCCGCGTTTACCTCGATCGCGAGCGCCGGCGCCGGTGGTTGCGGCTTCGAGCAGCACATCGAAGCGGCGAAGCGCGCGCTCCAGCCGAACAACACCGCGAACGCGGGCTTCCTCCGCAGCGATGCGTTCCTCGCGATCATCATCGTCGGCGACGAAGATGACTGCTCGATGGAGCACGCCACGCTGATCGATACCAACACCTCGACGCTCGGACCGCTGCAGTCGTTCCGCTGCACGCGCTACGGCATCACCTGCGATACGGGCGGCGCGACGTCCGACGCGATGAACCAGGTCGGTCCGAAGGGCATGTGCCACTCGAACGAGAGCGGCCAGTACCTGACGAAGATCGGTGACTACGTCACGTTCTTCAAGGGCCTGAAGCCGGATGACCCGACGAAGGTCATCGTCGCCGCGATCGCCGGCGTGACCACGCCGGTCGAGACCGAGCTCCGCGCGCCGCAGGGCTCGTCGACGGCGATCCCCGCACTCGCTCACTCCTGTACGTACGTCGACTCGTCGAACTCGACGGAAGTCGCCGACCCGGCGATTCGCTTCAAGCAGCTCATCGACTCGTTCCCGAACCGCGGCACGTTCTCGACGATCTGCCAGCAGGACCTCTCCGGTGGCCTCACGCTGATCGCCGAGCTCTTGAAGACGGCGCTCGGTTCGCCCTGCATCGACGGCACGCTCGCGACGCCGTACGACTGCTCGGTGTCGGACGTCCAGAACTACGGCAAGGCGAACCAGGTCGAGACCATCTTGCCGGAGTGCAACAACACGACGACGCCCGCCAGCTCGACGAACACGCCGTGCTGGGCGATCGAGATGGACCCGCAGTGCTCGGCCGGTCAGCACCTCACGCTCAAGATCGAGCGCGGCTCGTCGGCGACCCCGCCCGATGGCACGCACACGATCTCGTACTGCGTGACCGTCGCCAACGGCTCGGGCGGCTGAGCGAACCAGCTCGCTCGTGGGACAGGCCCTCTTCGGAGGGCCTTTTTCGTTCCGGACGATCTAGCCGATGACGCGGTTACGGCCTTCGCGCTTCGCGCGATACAGCAGGTCGTCCGCGACCTTGATGAACGACGACACGTCGATGTCCTCGCCCTCGACGCACGCGACGCCGACCGAGACGGTGACCGGGAACGTGTCGCCTTCGTACTCGAACGGCTGGTCCGCGACCAGGCGGCGAATCTGCTCGCCGAACGTCCGCGCGCCGGTGATGTCGGTCTCGGGCAACACAGCCGCGAATTCCTCACCGCCGTAGCGCGCGAGCAGCTCCTCGCGGCGGACGCGTCCGAGCAAGCGGCGCGACATCTCGCGCAGCACGTAGTCGCCGGTGAGGTGACCGTGCTTGTCGTTGATCGCCTTGAAGTGGTCGATGTCGAACATCAACAGCGACAGCGGCCGGCGGTAGCGCGCGCAGCGAGCGATCTCGCGCTCGAGGAACTCGAGGAAGTAGCGCTTGTTGTGGGCGCCGGTCAGGGCGTCCACGATCGTCATCTTGTAAATCTCTTCGTGGTAGCTCGCCTCGACGCCAGCGCCCGAGAGGAACTTGAAGATCGCGGCGCCGATCTTGAGGAAGTCGGCGTCGCGCAGGACCGACTTCGAGACCTGGACGTCGTTGACGTACGAGCCGTTCGTCGACTGGAGATCTTCGACCGACAACGACTCGCAATTGCGGAACACGCGCGCGTCGCGACGCGACACCGAATCGCGATCGACCTGGATGTCGCAATCAGCGCCGCGTCCGAGGACAACTTCGCTGCGCGCGAGTGGGAACCGCTTGCCCATATCTGGACCGGGCGGATAGATCAGCACCAGGCACGCTTCGCCGCTCTCTTTAGCCGGCTTGACGACCTGGACCTTCGTGATCCGTGTCTTCCACTCACTCATTCGAGAATGCAGCAACCGCGCGTGATTCTTGGATCACAGCGCAGACGGCGTGACCTGTCAATGTGCGCACCGGTGTGATAACGACGGTTCGTGTCGAGCGCGGGAGCCGAGCCGTTCGATCTTGGAGAGCGCGACGCGACGACGGCCGTGGTGTGCGTTCATGGCTTCACCGGCACACCTTACGAGATGCGTTACCTCGGCGAGCGGCTCGCCGATAGCGGGTTTCGCGTCCGCGGCCTGATGCTACCGGGCCATGGGACGTCACCAGAGGACCTCGATCGCACGACCTGGCGCGATTGGACCGGTGCCGTCGAGGCCACGTTCGACGAGCTGCGAACCGACTTCGCGCGCGTCGCGGTCGTCGGCCAATCGCTCGGTGGCTTACTCGCTTTACAGCTCGCGAGCCGGCGTCCCGAGGTCGCAGCGGTCGCCACGCTCGCCGCACCGCTCTGGCTCGATGGCCTCGGGGGAAAGGTCGCGCGGTGGGCAGCATCCGGAGGGCTGTCCTGGCTGAAGGCAGTGCCGAAGCTCTACGGCAGCGACTGCCGCGATCCGGAGGTCCGGCGCAACAACCCGGGCTATCGCTCGATCCCGCTCAAGGCACTCGGCCAGCTCGCGACATTCATGCACGTCACGAGCGACGCGCTCGATCAGATCACCCAGCCGGTGCTCGTCGTTCACGGCAAGCACGATCACACCGCACCGGTCGCGTGCGCCGCCGAGATCGCGAAGCGCACCCACGCGCGCCGCACGAAGCTGCTCGAGCGCAGCTATCACCTGATCGCGAACGATGTCGAGAAGGACATCGTCGCCGAGGAAGTTCGTTCGTTCTTGCGCCAGACCGAAGTCGACTAGGAGAACCCATGCGCCACGTCATCGCGATCGATCAAGGCACCACCGGTTCCACCGTGCTCGTCCTCGACGAGCAGCTCGCCGTTCGCGGCCGCGGCTACAAGGAGTTTCGTCAGATCTATCCGAAGCCGGGCTGGGTCGAGCACGATCCCGAGGACATCTGGAGCTCGGTGCAGGAGGCACTCGGTCAGGCGCTGAAGGGCATCGATCCGAAGTCACTTGCCGCGATCGGCATCACGAATCAGCGCGAGACCGCGATCCTGTGGGATCGCAAGACCGGCAAGGCCGCGCACAACGCGATCGTCTGGCAGGACCGCCGCACCGCCGAGCGCTGCGCCGAGCTGAAGGCCCAGGGCAAGGAAGCGCGGGTCAAGGAGCTCACCGGGCTCACGCTCGATCCGTACTTCTCGGGGACGAAGGTCCAGTGGATGCTCCACGCCGTGGACGGGCTCGCCGCGAAGGCGCGCGCCGGTGAGATCGCATTCGGCACGGTCGACTCGTACCTGTCGTGGCGCCTCACGGGCGGCGCGGTCCACGCGACCGACGTGACGAACGCATCGCGCACGCTCGTGTTCGATATCGCCAAGCTCGCGTGGAGCGACGAGCTGTGCGAGCTGATCGGCGTCCCGAAGGCGATCCTGCCAAAGGTCGTGCCGTCGTCGGGACCGATCGGCACGACGAAGGGCGTCGCCGGCCTGCCCGACGGGATCCAGATCGCGGGCATCGCGGGCGATCAACAGTCCGCGCTGTTCGGCCAGGCGTGCTTCACGCCCGGCGACGCGAAGTGCACGTACGGGACCGGCGCGTTCATCCTGATGAACACCGGCGACAAGCCGGTCGCGTCGAAGGCGGGCCTGTTGACGACCGTCGCATGGCAGCTCGGGACCGGCGAATTGCGCTACGCGCTCGAGGGCTCGGCGTTCATCGCCGGCGCCGCGGTCCAATGGCTGCGCGACGGCCTCGGCCTGTTCGAGAAGGCGTCCGAGGTCGAGGCACTCGCGCGCCAGGTTCCCGACTCGGGCGGCGTGATCGTCGTCCCCGCGTTCGCCGGCCTCGGCGCGCCGCACTGGCGGCCCGACGCGCGCGGTTCGATCACCGGGCTCACCCGCGGCTCGACCCGCGCACACCTCGCCCGCGCCACGCTCGAGGGCATCGCACTGCAGAACGTCGACATCCTGCGCGCGATGGAGCGCGACTCGGGCCGCTCGCTCGGCACGCTGAAGGTCGACGGTGGTGCGGCGGCGAACGATCTGCTCATGCAGTTCCAGTCCGACGTCCTCGGCGTCGAGATCGCGCGCCCCGAGCTCGTCGAATCGACCGCGCTCGGCGCCGCGTTCCTCGCGGGCCTCGGCACCGGCGTGTGGAAGGATCAGGCGCAGCTCGCGAAGACCTGGCGCGAGCAGAAGCGGTTCACGCCGACGGTCGACCGCGCGTGGGTGAAGGATCACCTCGCCCGCTGGGACGCCGCGGTCGCGAAAGCGTGATTCGTCGTCGGAGCGATCGGCTACACTTCTGCCATGGTCGACTCCGGCAAGCGCCGCAAGGCGTCCTATCGCGACGTCTTGCGATCTCCTCCGCACGTCAACGCCGAAGTGATCGACGGCGAGCTGTTCTTGTCGCCTCGCCCCGGCGTGCCGCATGCACGCGCAATCACGGAGTTGTTGTTGCGGCTCGGTCCGCGCTACAGCCACGAACGACCCGACGGTTGGTGCTTCCTGATCGAGCCAGAGCTGCATTTGGGAGGGGCGATCGTCGTTCCCGATCTCGCCGCGTGGCGTCGTTCGAACATGCCCGACGTGTCCGGCAAGTACATCGAGTTGGCGCCCGTCTGGGTCTGCGAAGGCCTCTCGGCATCGACAATGAAGCTGGACCGCTTTCGCAAGCTGCCCCTGTACGCTCGCGAAGGTGTCGAGTTTGCGTGGCTCGTCGATGCGATCGCCTGGTCTGTCGAGGTTCACGGCTTGACCGATCGACGCTACGAGCTGATCCAGATGTTCGGCGATGGCGATCGCATCCGCGCGCAACCGTTCGAAGACGTCGAGTTTCGGCTCGAAGACATCGCATCGTTGCCATCGCGCGCCTCGGAGCGCCCGATCATCTATGGCGAAGCCGCGCTCGACCTCGTTCGCGGGGCTAGTCTAGCGCGTTGACGTAGTACGGCTTGCCGCGGATGAACTCCGCGATCACGCCGCCGACGCTGCCGGCCGCCGCGACGATCGTGAACGGCGTCGCGAAGTCCGGCAGAACGAGCGCGAGCGCGAGCATCACGCTGACGCCGAGCACCCGGCCGCCCCACGCGAGCGACTTGGTCGCGACCTTCTCGTGCGAGAGAAGATTATCGAGCCCGCCGACCGCGAGCTCGAACGCCATGATCGCGAAGATCGTCCAGCGCGGTGCTTCCGTGTAGTGGAGCACCGAGAAGCACAGGATCGGCACCGTGAGCCCGCCGATCAGCCGCACGCCGTCAGCGCGCGTGAAGTCGCCGCGGCCGCGCAGCTGGCGCCAACCGACGAGCACGTAGTCGAGTCCGCTCAGCCAGGTGATGCCGACGATGCCGATCATCACGGCGGGCGGCGCGAACGCCGGATCGATCAGGTACACGACCATCAGCGCCGCGAACGACAGGCTCATCCACAGCGCCGCGAGCCACAGCTTCTTCTTCACGAGGTAGAGGCCGGCCATCGCGAGCAGCGGTGCGACGATGCCGAAGCCGATCAGACCGAGCAGGAACGGCCGGTTGTCGACGAGCGGGAACAGCAGCATCACGCCGATGCCCTGCATCTGCGTCCACGTCTTCGCCTTCGCGATGTAGCTCGTCTTCATCGCGAGATCGCGCTGCTCGTACGCCGAGCGCAGCGCGGTGATGAAGAACTCGCGCGCGAACATCAGCGCGCACGCCCACCACGGGACGAGGCCGCTATCGGCGAACGGCATGTACGCGAACGCGATGAAGATCTTGTCCGCGATCGGATCGAGCAGCGCGCCGAACACGGTCGGCCCGTACTTGCGGGCCAGCATGCCGTCGATCCAGTCGGTGCTGCCGACCACGATGCCGGCGATCAGCGCGCCCCACAGGTACGAGTCGTTGTGCGTGCGATGACCCTCGTAGATCATCCAGCTCAGGAGGGGCATGGGGATCAGGCGCAGAACCGTGACTTGGTTTGCGGTGATCCAGGGCTTCCCCGGGGCAGGCACGGGCGAACCCTATCTCATCGGTCCAACTTGCCGAAGTTCGGACGGCCCGAAACCCGATCCGGGTACGCGATGTAGGTGACGTTCTGCGGCGGGAGTTGATTGCTACGGACGTTCTTCAAACCACCTTCCCTGTTCGTCACTGACGCGCAGGTGGTTTTCACCAACTATTGGTGGGCGCCACCGCCACGCTGCCGAGCGATCCAAGCAATTTCAACAAGATATCCTTCGGCATCGAGGTTGCTCTAGGAGCCGCCACCATGGCACTCCTCGCCCGCGTTGCTTCCAAGAACCCCACCGAGTGGTCCGATCGCGAGCTGCTCAAGTGCGTTCTCCGTAGTGATGCCCGCGGCTGGAGCGAGCTGGTTCGCCGGTTCCGCCCGCTGATCTATCGCTGCATCACCAAGGTCACGCTGAAGTACTCGCCGACCCTGTCGAACGCGGACCTGGACGAGATCTATGCGGACGTCATGATGCAGCTCGTCCGCGACGAGATGCACAAGCTCCGGATCTACAACCCGGCGCGCGGCACCAAGCTCGGCTCGTGGATCGGCATGATCTCGGTCAACGCCGCCTACGACTTCCTGCGCAGCGCCGGCCGCCGCCCGCTGCTCGACAAGGTCGATGGCGCGATCGATCCGCACGAGGAAGTCGACCGCACGCCGCTCGATCAGCTGATCGAGAAGGAGCGCTGGGAGCACCTCAACACGCTGCTCTCCGACTTCACGGACAAGGACCGCACGTTCGTCGAGCTCTACTACCAGAAGGGCATGGAAGCCGACGAGATCGCCGCGGAGATGCAGATCAGCCTGAAGACGGTCTACTCGAAGAAGCACAAGATCCGCGCCCACCTCGTGCGCTGCCTCGAGCAGCTCGGTGGCGAATCGCCGATCGGCGATCTCGCGACGGCGTAAGGGTTCCCGCGGATCAGAGCGGGAAGATGATCGTTACTTGGGCGTGACCGAGTCGCAGATCTTCTGCAGCACCGACTTGGTCTCGCTGAACATCGGGATGCCATCGTCGTTCGCCTGCGATGCCGTGCACCACACGAACGAGTTGCCGGCGCGCTTGAACGTGGTCGCGCGGATCAGCGTCGGCTCCTTCGCCTCGGTGATCGCGTAGCCCTCGTTCTTCGACTCCTTGCGCACGATGTTCTCCGGCTTCGCGCCGGCCGTGGAGATCGCCGACTCGAGCGACGACGCCATGTCGGTCGAGACATTCTGGAGCGTCACCGATGGGCGCTTGAACGGATCGCCGGTCTTGGGGCCCCAGCCCTCGTCCGGAGCGTCGCGCGGCTCCCAGTTCTCGGGAATCGCCATGTCGAGCTCGACGCCACCCGCCTTCGCAGACATTTGCTTCAGCGGCGTGCGGTGCCAATCTTCTTGTTTCTGTGCGGTCTTGCCACATGCGGCGACCAGCAGAAACGCGACGACGATCTTCTGCATCTTCGAATAATAACTCGTAGTATTCCCCGGCTGTTCCTATGTCTGTCGACTCGCTGTTTGACGCCCCGCAGGGCGAGCCCCTGCCGGCTCCCAAGCTGCACGTAGAAGTCGCGAACCGTGCCGATGGCGAGATCGGGTACTGGCTCGGCAAGCTGTTCGGGTTCGCGGTGCTGACCGGCATCGCGGCGCTCTCGCTGTTCTGCTTCTGCCTGTACAGCTACTTCTCGCTGCACACCCCTGCGACCCGGAACCTCAAGGAGTACAAGCACGCGGTTCCGGCCGTGTCGCGGATCTACGCGGCCGACGGCACGCTGCTCGGCGAGTTCGCGAAGGAATGGCGCGAGTTCGTCGCCTACGACGAGATTCCCGACAACCTCCGCAACGCATTCCTCGCGGTCGAGGATCACGACTTCTTCAACCACGGCGGGATCTACTTCAAGGGCATCGCCCGCGCCGTGTGGGCGAACGTCACGAGCGGTGACTTCGCGCAGGGCGGCTCGACGATCACCCAGCAGCTCGCGAAGCAGGACCTCGGCGCCGAAAAGTCGCTGTCGCGCAAGGCGAAGGAAGCGATCATGGCGCGCCGGCTCGAGTCGAAATACTCGAAGAAGGCGATCCTCGCGGTCTATCTCAACCAGATCTATCTCGGCGATGGCGCGTTCGGCGTACGCGCCGCCGCCCGCCGCTACTTCCAGAAGGACCTGAACCAGCTCACGCTCGCGGAGTGCGCGCTGATCGCCGGGCTCGCGAAGGCGCCGACCGCGTACTCGCCGATCCACAACAAGCCGCACGCGATCGAGCGCCGCAACCTCGTCCTCGATCGGATGGCCCAGTACGGCTTCGCGAAGCAGGCCGACGTCGACGCCGCGAAGAAGGAAGACATCGCGCTCGACCTCTATCGCGACATCTTCCCGGATCGGATGCCGTATTACGCGGAGCAGGTCCGCCGTTACATCACCGATCGCTACGGCAACGACGCGCTGTTCTCCAAGGGCTGGACGATCGAGACCGCTGCCGAGCCGACGTGGGAAGCGGCCGCGTACGAGAACGCCGATTACGGTGCGCGCCATCAAGACAAGCGCCAGGGCTGGCGCGGCCCCGAGTGGCGGGTCGATGGCGAGGCACGCGCGAAGGTGATCCAGCGCCAGAAGCAGCTCTACGGGACCGCGCCGCTCGTCCCCGACAAGCGCTACCTCGCAGTCGTCGACAAGGTCGATAGCGAGCACGCCGAGGTCTTGATCGGCGATCGCCGGTTCCAGCTCCCGCTCAAGAACATGAGCTGGGCCGCGAAGTGGCAGAGCGGCAACGCCGAGAACGATCAGAAGATCGAGAGTGCGACCGAAGCGCTCAAGCCCGGCTACGTGATCTGGGTGTCGCGCGAGGTCCGCTCGCTGCCGAAGTATCGCGATTGGGATCTCGGCGAGGGCGGCAAGAATCCGATGTGGATCCCGCACGACGATCAGCACGAGTGGGACGCGGCGCACGACAACATCGTCAAGCTCGAGCAGGTCCCGCACCCGCAGACCACGATCTTCACCGCCGATCATCACAGCGGCTATGTCGCCGCGATGGTCGGCGGCTTCGACTACGACCGCTCCGTGTTCAACCGCGCGGTCCAGGCGTGTCGCCAGCCGGGCTCGACGTACAAGCCGATCTACTACTCGCTCGGCCTCAACGAAGGCTACGGGTTCGACACCGTGCTCGACGACATTCCGGTCGAGATCACCGATCCCGACACCGGCGAGACCTGGACCCCGACGAACCTCGGCGGCAACGATCCTTCCCAGGCCGACGTCACGCTCGAGTACGCACTCGTGTTCTCGAAGAACGTCCCCTCGGTCGATCTGTTCCGCCGCCTGCGCAAGGAGGGCTGCGAGTTGCCCGGCGCGCAGTGCTCGGACGGCCACAAGCCGGGCTCGCTGCCCGGCGACAAGATGATCGAGAAGTGGATCCGCAGCCTCGGCATGACGACGCCGCTGTCCGTCGATGATGCGCTCGCGCTTGGCGCGTCGTGCAGCAAGCTGTCCGAGATGGCGCGCGCGTTCACGCTGTACGCGCGGCTCGGTACGTGGTGGCCACGCCCCGCGGGTCACGAGAAAGATTGGGTCTACGTCCGGCGGATCGTCGATCGCACCGGCGCGACCGTCGAGGACAATACCGTTCCCGAAGATCCCGAGCTCGCCGCGACCGATCGTCTGGATCGCGTCGCCGCGACGACCGGCCTCGCTGCACCGCGCGCGATCCCGCAACGCACCGCCTACCTCATGCAGCGCCTGCTCGAGCACGAGGTCCAGTTCGGGTTCGCGAACGTCGTCCGCGCGACCCAGATGATCGCCGCCGGCAAGACCGGCACGTCGAGCGCGACGTCCGACAACCTGTTCATCGCATTCACGTCGAAGTTCACGACGCTCGTGTGGATGGGCGACGACAAGAAAGAACGCGCGCTCGGCAAGAGCGACGCCGCGTACATGACGGTCGTGCCGCTCTGGGCGCGCTACATGTACGAGGCCGCGAAGGATTATCCGAACCTCCAGATCCCCTGGTACACGCCGCCCGGTCAGAACAAGGAAGACCGCGGCGACCACTCGAAGGGAACGCACGGTCCGCAAATGGATCTGGTCTTCCGCCCGCCGCCGAAGAAAGACGGCGACGCGCCGAAGATCGATCACCCGCCCGTCTGATTCGCGCAGCGTTTGCGGCCGCGCGCAGCCATCCGCAGCGCTTGCACGCGATCCCGTGCGGGACGCACCACATCACGCGAGGTTAGAACTTGGTGCGCAGGGTGCAAGCCGTGCGCGCATGAAGCGCGCGTGGTACGGGTTTGCGGCCGTTCTACTGATCTCGTTCGGTGTGCTCGGATTCGTCGGGAGTCGGATCTACCAGCTCGCACCACCGATCCCGGATCGCGTGGTCACGAGCGATGGCACCGTCGTGTTCGAGAAAGGTGATGTCGCGGCCGGCCAGGACGTGTGGCGCTCGTTCGGCGGCATGGAGCTCGGCTCGATCTGGGGCCACGGTGCGTATGTCGCGCCGGACTGGACCGCCGACTGGTTGCACCGCGAGCTCGTCGGCATGCTCGACGAGTGGGCACATGGCTCGTACGCCGCGCTGAGCTCCGAGGAGCAGGCAGCGCTGCGCCAACGGTTGACCGAGCAGGTTCGCAAGAACACCTACGATCCGGAGACCGCGACGATCGTCGTGACGCCGGAGCGCGCCCGCGCGATCGAAGCGAACATCAACTACTACACGCGGCTGTTCGCCGACGGCAACGACGACTACGCGCTGCCGGAGCACACGGTCACCGATCCTGCGCGAGCGCGCGCGCTGTCGGCGTACTTCTTCTGGTCGGCGTGGGCCGCGGCAACGGACCGGCCCGGGGCGACGATCACGTACACCAGCAACTGGCCGCACGAGCCGCTGATCGCGAACCGGCCGACATCGGATTCGATCGTGTGGACCGGCGTCAGCATCTTGATGTTGCTCGGCGGTATCGGCGCACTCGGGTTCTGGCACGCGGCGCGGAAGCAAGATGATCCGGTCGAGGCGCTCCCCGAGACCGATCCGATGCTCGGGACCAAACCGACCAAGTCGCAGCTCGCGACCGTGAAGTACTTCTGGGTCGTATGCCTGCTGTTCGTGCTCCAGCTGCTCGTCGGGATCATCACGGCGCACTACGGCGTCGAGGGCTCGTCGTTCTACGGGATCCCGCTCGCGAAGATCTTGCCGTACTCGGTCGTCCGCACGTGGCACGTCCAGCTCGGCATCTTCTGGATCGCGACGGCATGGCTCGCGTCGGGCCTCGCGATCGCACCGTCAGTCGGTAAGGAGCCGCGGTTCCAGCGCGCGGGTGTCAACGTGCTGTTCGTCGCGCTCGTCGTGGTCGTGCTCGGATCGATGGCGGGCGAGCTCGCCGCGATCAACGGTTGGCTCGGCGCCGATGGCGTGTGGTGGTTCGGTCACAGCGGCTACGAGTACATCGACCTCGGCCGGTTCTTTCAGATCGCGCTGTTGATCGGTCTCGCGCTGTGGGTCGTGCTCGTCGCGCGCGCTCTGATCCCGGCGCTGAAGCGCAAGGATGCGCAGCGGCCGCTGCTCACGATGCTGCTGATCTCGACGATCGCGATCGGCGGGTTCTACTTCGCGGCGCTCGGCGCCGGTCGCCACACGAACCTCGCGATCGCGGAGTACTGGCGGTGGTGGGTCGTCCACCTGTGGGTCGAAGGCTTCTTCGAGGTGTTCGCGACCGTGATCATCGCGTTCCTGTTCGCGCGGCTCGGGCTCGTGCGCGCGGCTGCGGCGGGGCGAGCATCGGTGCTCGCGGCGACGATCTTCCTCGGCGGCGGCGTGATCGGCACGCTCCATCACCTGTACTTCAGCGGCACGCCGACGATCGCGCTGTCGTTCGGTGCGGTGTTCAGCGCGCTCGAGGTCGTGCCGCTGATGTTCCTCGGCTACGACGCATGGGAAAACTGGCGCCACACGCGCCAGACCGACTGGATGCGGTCGTATCGCTGGCCGATCTACTTCTTCATCGCGGTCGCGTTCTGGAACCTCGTCGGCGCCGGCCTGTTCGGTTTCATGATCAATCCGCCGGTCGCGCTCTATTACATGCAGGGCCTCAACACGACGCCGGTCCACGGTCACACGGCACTGTTCGGCGTCTACGGCATGCTCGGTATGGGTCTCGTGCTGTTCACGATCAAGTCGCTGCAACCGGCGCTGACCTGGCCGGAGCGGACCTTGAAGATCGCGTTCTGGTCGATCAACGGCGGGCTCGCAGCGATGGTCCTCCTCAGCGTGCTGCCGGTCGGCCTGCTCCAGACCTGGGCCGCGGTCGACACCGGCTACTGGTACGCGCGCAGCGCGGAGTTCCTCCACACGCCCGTGATGTCGACGTTCCGCTGGATGCGCGTCGTCGGCGACACCGTGTTCAGCGCCGGCGCGATCGCATTCGTCGTCGCGGTCATCCGGCTCACCGTCGCACGGCGCAGGAGCCACGCGACCCACGAATCGGCTGTGCCCGCCGCGTGATCAGGTCGTGACGGCGTGCGGGATACCGAGCATGTCGAACAGCGCCTCGAGGCGGAATGGCTTCTTCATGTAGCCAAACTTGCGGGGGATCTTCGGCGACTGTTCGCCGCTCACGATCACGGTCTTCATGTCGCGCAGGCGCGGGTCGCGCTGCACTTCTGACATGACCTCCCAGCCGCTCATGTCGTCCATATTGAGGTCCAGCAACATGAGCGCCGGTGTGTCACGGGCGAGATAGGCGAGCGCCTCCGCCCCACTCGTCACGGCAACGACATCGAAGCCACGCCGTGTCAAAGCCGCCTGGGTCGTGGCGCGCACGACGTCGTCATCGTCGACGATCAGGACCCGCCCGCGTGGAATTCCATTCGGTGTTGCGACTGCCGTGGCCATAGCGACCAGCGCTATTGCACGCAGTAGGCCAGCCTACCCAGTGGTCGGGCCGGCTAAACACTCGTTCAAAGAAGGTGGGAAACCAGACCGCTCGTCACGATCGAGCGACCCGCGCGGCGTTGCTCGAGCTCGGTGAGCCCCGCGCACAACGCGCGCCGGCTTGCCTCGGGGGCATGGCCGCGATCGACGAGGACGATCGCACCACCGTCGCGGACGACGCGCGTCCACTCGCGCAACAGTGGCTGCCACGCGTCATCGGTCGCGACGTCGACGGCGATCACCGCCGCGAGCGAACGCGGCTCGACGCCGGTCAGATCGTCGACGGCACTGCTGATCTTCTTGGCAGCGCGTGTCGAGAGTCCGACGGCGAGCGTCGCGCGCTGCTTCGCGAGTGCTGTCGCGAGGCGCGCGTTACCGATCACCGCGACGGTGCCCTCGCCGGCCTGTGCCGACGCGAGCGCTTCACCGACGGCGGCGATCGCTCCCGCCGCAAACAGCTGCTCTAACATCGTCGGCAGGGCATCAGCTCTTGTAGTTGAGCGCGCCGAGGAAGTCGCGCTTGCCGATGTCGACGCCGTTGTGGCGCATCAGCAAGTACGTCGTCGTCGCGTGGAAGAAGAAGTTTGGCGACGCGTGCTCGACGACGTAGTCGAGCGCCGACATCTTCTTGCCTTCCCAGCGCGGCAGGCTGAGCGTGCGATCCGCGGCGCCGTCGAAGTCGGTCGCCTTGAACGTGTCGAGGTACGTCATCACGGTCGAGATCCGCGTGCGCAGCTCGGCGATCGTCGTCTCGGTATCCGGATGGGAAGGCGTGTCCTTGCCCGCGCCGCGCGACGCCGCGAACTTCGCCTGGTCGCACACGAACTGGATCTGGCGGGTCAGCGGGAACATGTCGGGCGCGATGCGCCAGTGCAGCATCGACTCCGGGTCGAACTTCTTCGCGGTCGCGTGGGCCGCGGCCTTGTCGAGCCAGAGCGGGATCTGGCCGAGCACTTTGTGCATCTCGCGAATGGTCAGGTAGAGCGACATGGTCGCTGTCGTATCACGCCGGTTCGCGCGGCGGGTGCACACTTCGCCCACCGAACGGGCAGGTCATTGGTCGCGCAGATACTGACAGCGCGGCGCCTGGATGTGCGGCGTGATCCACGTGACGTTGAGCAGCTCGTCGAGCAAGAACCGGAAGTTGCCGTAGGTCACGACGAAGAAGTCCATCTTGCGCTTCTTGATGCCACCGCCGGTGTCGTCGGCGCGCACGCAGCCGTCGTGGATCGAGCCATCCGGCAGGACCATGCCGTCGAACTCCGGAATGTAGAGCGGCTCGCCGATCGGCACGAGGCGCGGATCGATCGCGACCGACTTGAACGGAATCAGCGGGCGACCTTTGTTGCCCCGGCCGAAAGGATGCTCGGCGACATCGAGTTGCTCGAAGCACGTGCCGTAGCCATAGCGGCACGAGCCCGTGTAGTTGATGACGCGGCCGTCGCGCATGATTCCGCTGCCCTCGAGCCGGAGCGACCACGCGAACCGCTCGGGTACGCGGCCGAAGTAATAGCCCTCGGGCGTGTAGAGCTCGACCCAGGTGGTCGGCGAGACCTTCTGGAGGTTGCCGTTCTTCTGGAAGCTCGGCTGCGGCGCACCGTCGTAATCGTCCTCGAACGCGAGCCAGTAGAACCGGAGTGCCCACTGGAGCTCGTCGACGAGCGGGTAGCCGCAGCAGGTCTTGTCCTTGCCGCGGAGCACGGCGGTGTTCTGGAGCGGGACGTCTTCTTTCGCGAGCTTGCTGTCATCGGCGTACGCCGCACCGCTGGCGGCGAGTAACGCGAGGACTGCGAGGCGCACGAATCGATCATATGGTGTAGCGACCCGCCGTGCACGACCTGGCAGATCTTCGCGACGCGAATGCCGGCTTTGGCAACAAGGCCGCCGGGCTCGCGCGTCTGATCGCGGCCGGCTTGGCGGTCCCACCGGGCTTCGCCATCGCGGCGGCCGTGTTCGACCGAATCGCCGGCGCGATCGATCTGAAGGATCTGGACGCCGCTGGGCATGTCCTCGACGACGTCGCGCGCCGGATCGAAGCGGCCGAGCTGCCCGCGGACCTCGCGCTAGAAGACCACCTGGAGGGGCTCGGCAGTCACGTGATCGTGCGCAGCTCGTCGGCGATCGAGGACGGCGCGCACGGGGGTGGCGCCGGCGTGTTCGAGTCCATCGGGCCCGTGCCGAACGAGGTCGAGCACGTGTGGAACGCGATCCGCGCGGTGTGGACGAGTGCGCTCGCGCCGGCCGCGATCGGCTATGCGCGCGGCCGGACCCATGCCATCGGGCTCGGCGTGATCGTGCAGCAGTACGTAACCGGCGAGCGCGTCACCGTATACACGAGGTCACCCTCTGGATCCGACGAGCTCGTGATCCAACGCCGCGACACGCTCGTACGCACGCCGCGCGTGCAGATACCGGCGGACCTCGCCGATCATCACGCGGTCATCCAGGCGCTACGCGCCGAGCGCGTACTCGGCGTGCCGGCCGATGTCGAGCTCGTGCAGCGCTCCGCGCGCGAGGAGGTGCTCGAGACCTGGGTCGTGCAAGCACGCCCGATCGTGATCGCAGCGGCGCGCCCGGCGATGACGCCACCGCCGCCGATCATGTTGGCCGCACTCGACGATGGCCGCGTGTGGGCGTGGGATGTCACGCACAACCCCGATCCGCTCTCGCCGGCGCAGCGCGGGCTCGTCGAGCTCGTCGAAGCGGCAAAGCTCGGCGCGTACGAGCTGCGGGTCGCCGCCGGCTACCTCTACACGTCGCGGCGACAGGCTCCGCAGACCAACTTCGGCGACGAGCTCTCGGGCGCGCTGATCGAGCGATGCCGCGAGCTCGAAGCCGAGGCCGAGAAGCTGTTCGCCGCGGATACGCCCGGAATCGAGCCCGCGCTCGCGACCTACGCGCGGTTCTATGCGTTGTGGGCGAACGAGCTCTCGCCGTGCATCGCAGAGCTGCGCCGGCGCGCGCGCGATGAAGGGAACCGACAGCGACCGTCGTCGGTGGAGGCGACCATCACCGCGTGCGCGCGTGGAACGATCGAGTTTTCCGACCTCTTGCATCGAATCGGCGCACTGAGCCCCACGTGGGATGTCGCGGTGCCGACGTTCGGTGAACGCCCCGCGCTCTTGCAAGAAGCCGTCGGCCTCTCTCGCAGCGAGGCGAAGGTTCGAACTGATTCGCCCGAGCTCGAGGCTCGCTCCGAGAACATCGATCTCGCGGCGATCGCTGCCGACCTCGCGGAACGCGACGACCTTCTCTTCGCGCGCGCACAACAACGCGTGCGCTTGGCGCTGCTCGCGCGCGGTGCGGAGCTCGGCATCGGCGATGACATCTTCTGGATCGATCTCGATCTCGCGCGCTCCGCGGATCCAGATCCCACCACGCTGCAACGCAAAGCTTCGGCGGCGCGCACCGCGAACGCGCGTGCGGCGACGTGGCAGATGCCGCTCGTCGTCGGTGGCGAGGCCACAGCGTCGGACGACCGCCGCAAAACGCTGCACGGCGTGGGCGCCGGACCTCGCGTCACGGGGCGCGTCGTTCGCTTCGGATCGCTCGCCTCGGCGGTGCTCGCAGCACCGGGAGACGTGATCGTCGTGCGCGCGGTGACGCCGGCTCTGGCGGTGTTCGTCGGTCGCTGCGCGGCACTCGTCAGCGAGACCGGCGGCCTGCTCGATCACGGCGCGGCACTCGCGCGCGAGCTCGGGATCACCTGCGTCGTCGGCTGCCGCGACGCGTGGACCTCACTGCACGACAACGACACAGTCGACGTCGACGGCGATGCCGGTACGGTCACACGCCGTTGAGGCAGTCGGACTCACACCACCGAGATCCTCGACGGTAAGGACTAGTCCTCGTCGTCGTAGTCGTCGGAATCGTTCGGATCCGTGTCATCCGGCTCGTCGGGCTTGTCCGCTGGAAGCGGCGTCCCGAGGCCTGCATTGACACGTTCGCGCAAGTCTTTGCCGACCTTGAAGAAAGGCAACCGCTTCTCGGCGACGTGAACTGTCTCGCCGGTGCGCGGGTTGCGACCCTCATAGGCCTTGTACTTGCGGACGGTGAAGCTACCAAAGCCGCGGATCTCGATACCTTCGCCGCGTTCCAGTGCCTTCACCATCGAATCTAAGATGGTGTTGACGATCGCCTCCGCCTTACCAGCCGGCAGCTTTAACGTCTCGGAGATTTTCTCGATGAGCTCGGACTTGGTCACCCGTAACTCCGCGTAACTAGGAACAGGCTAAGCCCTAGCGCTAAGTCGGCGCAAGTCTAACGCTGTGAAAAGCCAATAATAGTTCTAGCCGCCTGCCGGGATGGGGCGCTCGTTATCGGACTTAAAGGCTCGATACGATGAGGGAAATTGGTAGGTTTGGCAGCGATGGCGGGCATAGAAATCGACGAGATCCCGCCATCCGATATTCCCTCGTTCCAGCCCCGTTCGGACCACTTGGGAGCTCACCGCCGAGCAAGGTTCCTTCGTCTCGACGCCATGATGGCCGCGCGCGATCCGCTCGTCGACGCCGACCAGCGTCGGTGGGACTTCGCTCAAGTAGTAGGCCGACATCGGTCCAACCTCCATCGTCTCGACCTTCGTCACGACGATCGAGATCCCGTCGCGAAACACACACTCGGTGCGCGTCTCGCTCGTGCCCTTCGCGATCACCATCGCGTTGATCGGCAACGGACGCGCGGAGTTGCAGAGCGCGGTGCCGATGCTCGGCGACGTCGCGACTTCGTACGCGAGATCCTTGTCGACGAGGTTCTGGATCGCGAGCACGACGGCATCGCCACTACGCTCGACGTGCAACCGCAAACCCGCCACCTCGAGCGCCGGCTTGCCGAGCTCGAGCACGTGGCGCGCATCGTCGACGCGATACGCGAGCTTGCGCCCCATCTCGTCGAGCGTTGGCGCACGCACGCCGGCACTCGCCGCATCGCGCGCGAGGAAGTCCAAGTACATGCTCGGTGAGGACGTCGATTGCGTCAGCAACTGCCGCTGTGTGCCCGTGGGCCCAGTGGGCGCTGGCGGCTTACTCGGTAATGACAACGCCCCGCAGAACCGCAGATACGTGATGACTGCAACCAGCACTACACCGCCTACGACCACGCCGATGCGGAATTGCGGATCAGGTGAATCCATACGTTCACTTCATCGTACAGCGTGCGCACATCAGATAGAGAGGATCTGTTCGCCATCAAAACGTTGACGAGACGATGTAGGCAGATGCCTAATCTCAAGCGTGAAGCTGCTCGTCGGTGTGGTTGCTGTGGCGCTGGCGATGTTCGCCGCCCCCGTACGCGCTGACTCCGTCGACGATCTGGCGAAGCAGCTGTCGAGCTCGAGCGAGAAGACGCGCGTGTCTGCGACGGTGTCGCTCGCGCGGCTCGGCGACAAGCGTTCGTTGAAGCCGCTCGTCACCGCACTCCACGATCCCTCTGCGGAAGTCCGCACGATCGCGGCGGTCGCGCTCGGCAAGCTCCAGCACAAGGCCGCGCTGCCGTCGTTGCGTTCGGCCGCGACCGATGACACGGACGACAACGTCCGCAAGAAGGCGCGCGAAGCTGCGATCGCGGTCGCGAAGGCGAACGGTCTCGATGCCGAGCTGCCGGGTGCCGAGCCCGTACCGACCAAGCAAGCGCGCCATACGAAGGGCTTCGGTCACCAGCCGCACGCGGTCGCCGATGCGCCGGATCTCTACGTGATGGTGAAGTCGTCGAGCGACGACTCGCCGGGCAAGGCCGACAAGCCGACCCGCAAGCAGAACGCCGAGGTCGTGAAGGAAGCGCTGCTCGAGTCGTTCAAGACCGCGCCACAGGTCACGATGACCGCGTCCGATGCGCAGCGCTGGGGCCTCGACCCGCGCACGATCGATCTCTCGGTCGTGAAGATGGATGTCGAGACGAACGGTGGCTACGTCGAGATCGCCGCGGAGCTCCGCCTCGCGATCTCCGACGACAAGGGCAAGATGCTGTCGTTCCTGTCGGGCGGCGCGAAGGTCCAGATCCCCGCGGCAAAGTTCAAAGGTCAGTTCTTGCCGAACTACCGGCGCGAAGCGCTCGAGGGCGCGATGCACGGCATGTTCGACAAGCTGCTCGCGCACCTTCGCCAGCAAACGCAGAGCTAGGCAACGGTAGCGAGCGAAGCGCGGTCGTATACTGCGCGCCATGCTCCGCGTCGTCGTCGTGTTATGCGCCTTGTGCGCGATATCACGCGCCGACGATGCACCGCGAGCACCGGATGCGCCGCCGCCGCCGAAGGTGACGAACGTCGTGACCAAGGCGCCGAAGCTGATCCAGGCGCAGGCGCCCGAGTATCCGCCGGCCGCGCTCGCCGCCGGCAAGCAGGCGAAGGTCAAGGTCCGGATCCACATCGACGACACGGGCGTCGTCACCAGCGTCGACGTGATCGAGCCGGTCGGAGATGGCTTCGACGAAGCCGCGGTCGCGGCGGCGATGCAGTACCTGTTCGAACCGGCCGAGATCGACGGCAAGCCCGGCGCGATCACGGTCGAGACCACGATCAACTTCGTGATCGAGCAGCAAGCGGCGCCCGAAGAACCACCACCGCCGCCACCGCCGCAGACCCACGAGGGTCCGCCGAATCACGTGGGCGCGATGACCGCCGCGATCACGCTGCAGGGCGTGGTCGTCGAGCGCGGCACGCGCAAGAAGCTCGCCGGCGTGATCGTGTCGATCGCCGAGCTCGGCGTCGATGTCGTCACCGGCGATGCCGGCGACTTCTACTTCCACGGCGTGCCGCCCGGGAAGTACACGATCCTCGCGGTCGACGATCGCTACGATCGGTTCAAGCGCCCGATCGAGATCTCGAAGAAAGAAGCGCTCGAGGTCCGGCTGTGGATGCGGCCGCGCGGCGGCAATCCCTACGAGACCGTGATCGAAGGCGAGCGCGAGACGATGGAGGTGACGAAGCGGACGCTCCAGCGCCAGCAGCTGACGAGCATCCCCGGCACGTTCGGAGATCCGATCCGCGTGATCCAGACGTTGCCCGGCATGCAGCGCGCGCCGTTCGGCCTCGGCCTCCTGCTCGTGCGCGGCTCGAATCCCGACGACACCGGTATCTTCGTCGACGGTCACGAGGTGCCCGGGTTGTTTCACTTCCTCGGCGGGCCTTCGATCTTCAACGCCGAGATGCTCGAGTCGCTCGATCTCTATCCGGGCGGATTCCCCGGTCGATTCGGGCGCCATCACGGCGGCGTCGTCGCACTCGAGACCCGGCCGACGAAGTCCGATGGCATCCACGGCTCCGCGAAGATCGACTTCATCGATGCGGGCGGCTACATCCGTGCGCCGATCACCGACGACCTCTCGGTCGCCGCCGCCGGTCGGCGCTCGTACATCGACGCGTTCCTCGGCTTCATCCTGCCGGCACCCGCGCGCGGTGCGCAGCGCATCGTCACGCCGGTCTATTACGACTACCAAGCGCGCCTCGACTACAACCTCCACGAGGAAGGCCGCGCGAGCGTGTTCGTGATCGGCTCTTCGGACTCGCTCCACGTGCTGAATCAGGATCCCGACGCCGCTGTGTCGACGAACCTGAATAGCTCGGTCGATTTTCTTCGCGTGATCGGCATGTACGAACGGCCGATGGCGGGCGACCTCAAGCTCACGATCTCGCCGGCATGGGGCCGCGACACGGTGTCGTTCAGCGGCGCGCAGGCGATGGCGAGCGGCCCGTTCACGAGCCTCGGTGTGATCAACGACAACCTGTCGTACCGGATGCGGGTGAAGGGCAAGATCGCATCGCGCCTCACGCTCGATACCGGCCTCGACATCCTGTCGCGGATCACCCACTACTCGGCGCTCGTGCCGGTCGACGACACCGCGATCGATACCTCGGGCGTCGACATCACGCCGAGCCAGGTGTTTCGCGGCTCGCTGATGTTCGGCACCGGCGCGTACGTCGATCTCGGGATCGACGTCACCGACCGGTTGAAGCTCGTGCCCACGCTGCGCATCGACAACTTCATCCTCGACGGCGTCAGTCGATCATCGATCGATCCGCGGTTCGTCGCGCGCTTCCGGATCGACGATCAATGGACGCTGAAGGGCTACGTCGGCCATTTCACCCAGCCGCCCCAGCCCGAGGCGCTCGATCGCAGGTTCGGCAACCCGACGCTCCAGCTCGAGCACGGCATGCACTACGGCCTCGGCTACGAGTGGCGCCCCGATCACGTGTGGTCGATCGACAGCGAGATCTATTACGTCGCGCGCTCGAACCTCGTGATCTTCTCCGACGACGTCACCCAGAACAGCGACGGCACGTACAGCTACGTCAACTTCACGAACGAAGCGCGCAACTACTCGTACGGGTTCGAAGCGATCATCAAGCGCGAGATCACCGAGCACCTCTACGGCTGGCTGTCGTACACGTTCAGCCGCGCGCGTGAGAAGCGCCACCCCGATTCGGATTGGCAGCCGACGACGTTCGATCAGCCGCACGTGCTGAACGCGGTCGCGAGCTACAAGCCGGGCGGCGGGTTCGAGCTCGGTGCCCGGTTCCAGCTCGCGAGCGGCCGGCCCGAGACGCCGGTGATCGGCGCGACCTACGATGCCGATAGCGGCTCGTACGTGCCGGTCACGGGTCCGACCCGCTCGGTGCGCGATCCGACGTTCTATCAGCTCGATGCGCGCGTCGAACGCGACTGGCTGTTCGACCGCTGGACGTTCGGGCTCTACCTCGACGTGATCAACGTGCTGAACACGACGAACGTCGAGGCGTACCAGTACGACTATCGCTATCGGCAACGCTCGCCGATCACGAGCTTTCCGATCCTGCCGACGCTGGGGGTCAAAGGCACGTGGTGAAGTACCTCGCCCTCGTCGCGCTGACCGCGTGCACCACGTTCGAGGATCCGAACGTCGTCATCGACCTGCGCGTGCTCGCGATGGTCGCGGATCCGCCGGAACAGGTGATCGATGTTTCGATGACGACCGATCCGGTGACGTTGCTCCAGCAGGTCGTGCCGTCGCAGGTCTGCGCGCTGGTCTCGGATCGCAACTTCGATCGCGAGCTCCGCTACACGTGGACGCTCTGCGCACCGGCCAGCGACGATCGCTGTAATCCCGACTCGCCGCACGCGATCCTCGATTCGGGTGTCGCGCCCGATCCCGACACGTATCCGCCGCCTCCGCTGTGCGCGACGATCAACCCGAACGGCAACTTGCTCGGGGTCGTGAACGACTACCTCAGTGGGGATCAATTCCACGGGCTCGGCGGCATCTACTACGGCGTCGATCTCCAGCTCGGCGGCGCCGATGCCGATCCGGCCCAGGACATCTTCGCCGAGAAGGCGTTACGCCTCATGCCGAACATCCCCGCCGATATCCAGGCGAATCACAACCCGACGATGGACGGCCTCGTCGCGAGCGATCCGAACGCCGAGATGACGAACAGCCAGGCGATGGCGCTGAATTCGTGCGACATGCCCGGGGCGCAAAAGCTCGAGGTCACGCCGCGGCAAAAAGTCCGGCTGACGCCGATCGAAACGCCCGGTGTGCGGGAAACGTACGTGACTCCGACGATCGACGGCGGCGAGCAGACCTTCACGGAGAGCATCACGTATCAGTGGGTGATCGGCGACGGCAGCCTGTCGACGGGAGACTCCGGCGGACCGCACGACGCGTTCGGCAACCCGGCACCTCTGTTCACCGACTTCACGGCACCTTACGCCGCGGATCTCGACGGGCCCGAGGACATTCCGGTCTGGATCGTCGTGCGAGACGAGCGCCTCGGCGTAGCGTGGTACGACGCATGCATCCACGTCACACCATGAAGTCCGCGCTCTTTGCTTTGATCGCAATCCCCGTGGGATGCGCCGGTACGGGGGTCAAACCCGCGGGACCGCCACCGCCCGCAGCGCCGCCGGCGACGGACACCGAAGCGACCGCGCGCCCGCAACCGGGGCCGGAAGGCACCGCGCCCGTCGTCCCCGAGAAGGGCATCCGCGCCGAGCCGCACGGCCCCGAGCCGCTACCGGTGGTGCTCGCATCCAACCCGACGCCGAACCATCCGGCGACGGTCAGCGCTGCAGCGCCGCCCGAGAAGGTCGGCGCGCCGTTGATGAAGCGCGGCACCGTTGCCGTCAACGGCCGTGGCCTCGACGTCGCGACCGTCACGCGCACGCTGAACAAGTCGACCGCGAGCTTCTTGCTCTGCTACCAGAGCTCCGCGACCGCGAACCCGAACATCGCGGGCACGACGACGCTGACGTTCGATGTCGATCGAGATGGCCGGGTCACGAACGCGGATACGAGCGGAGGGCTCGATCGCGAAGTCGAGCAGTGTCTCGTCCAGGTCGCGACCGGCATCGCGTTCCCGAAGAGCGGCAACGCGAAGGTCAGCTACCCGCTGACGTTCTCGATGAAGTGATCAATCGATCTTGAACGACACGGCGTTCGAGATCCGGCCCGCCGCGGTCACGGTGACGCTCACGCTCGTCGGTGCCGAGCTGGGAACTTCGACCATGATCGCGTCGTCGGCCCACGACGAAGAGGTCCCCGGCACGGTGCCGAAGTTGACGGTGCCTGCGGTATCGCACGTCGGATCTTCCTGGCCGTTATCGGGGCGCTGACAGAAGTAGCTGCCGGCGATCATCACGATCGTGCCGGGTGTCGCGTGATCGGGGACGATGCTCGCGACCTGCGGCGACGGAATATCGTCGTTCGCGGCGCAGCCGGCCGCGCACACCAACAGGATCAGGCGCAGGCGTCGCATAGGCCACGCACGTGGACCTCGACCTGGCGCTGCTTGACCGACCGCGGTGGCTTCGACCGCGAGGCCTGGCGCGAGATCGCGAGCTCGAGCTCCGGCAGGCACTCGACGGTGCCGCACTCGGTGCAGACGAAGTGCGGGTGCGCACTGCCTGCATGGTCTTCGCTCACGGCTTCGAACCGCCACACGTGATCGCCAACATCGGTGCGACGCACGAGGCCGGCCTCCGCGAGGTCGGTGAGATTGCGATAGATCGTGGCGCGGTCCCACGCTTGGCTCGCGAGCCGATCGGCGACGTCGCCGTGCGACATCGGAGTATCGGACGAGCGCAGGAGCTCGAGCACCGCGAGCCGCGACGGCGTTGCCCGCAGACCTACGGCGCGCACGGCGCTGCGTAGCTCGTCGAGGCTGTGCTGCCGGCTCGCCATGCGCTCACTCTACGCCCTCGCTGTGACGGGCGCAAGCACCTGCAACTGTTGTGCATCTGGCCGGCCCCTGTTCAAAAATCAGGTTCCGCTTCCGCAGTTCACTATTCGTTCGGGATCCGTTCCGGGGCAAACGCGCGCGATCGGCCACAGATCCTCGATCGCGCCCTCTATCGCAGATCGCGCTTCAAGGTCTTACGAGATTGCGACCTTGCGGAGGGCGCGATGTCGCGCGCTTTGTTCCGCAGTAGGGAACACAGAACCGGAACCGGAATTACGAGCTCGGATGATCATCCGCGGCGTCGCTGTAGTCGGGGTTTGCTTCGAGGTGAAAGTGGTCGTGGTGCGATTTGGGATCGTTCTTCGGCGTGAGGACGGTGCGAAAGACACCGCTATCGTTGACCGTGCGTTCGATCGCGAGCAGCAGCTCGTCGCCGCGCTTGTAGTCCTTCGCCACGACCGCTTCGCGACCGCTGTCATCGACGAACGACACGACATCCATCGCGAGCCCGAGCGCGTGGCGCGACAGCATCGGCAGCGTCTTGCCACCGACTCGCACGTTGCTCCAGCGATACGTGCTGCCGACGTGAACCTCGCGAACGCCGGCGTCGTAGAGCCGCGGTGCGAGCGTCGCGAGCGCGAGCGCGAGCTGGCAATCCATCGCCGGCAGCGTCTTCGCGTAGACCGGCACGTACGCGATGCCACCGATCTGTCCGTCGGTGAGCTCGATCGGATCGACCATGTGACCCGCCGGTTTCGCCGACTGCCACGCGACGCCGAGTGAATCGAGCTGCGCCTCGCACGCCTTGGCCGCGGCCTCCATCGTGCGATTCGGCGGCCACGTGAAGCCGCGCGGCATGTTGTTCGCGCGAGGTCTCGCCGATGCGGTCACTCCCGCGAACAGAACGCAGAGGATCGGCGTTAGTCGCGGCATGGCGCGCACCCTAGCAGAGTACGCTCGCGCGATGGATCTGGAAATCCTCGAGGCCCTCGCCTTATCCGCCGATCGCAGTGCAGCTCTTGCCCAGCTCCTGCCCGGCAGCGAGGACCACGATTATTTCCACTGCCTTCACGCTCAGCAGCGAGGCGATCTGGACGCGGCGGATCGCATCCTCGCGACCTGGCCGGATCGCCACGGCGACAATGTCGGGTATCGCCGGCTGACCCTGCGCCAGCTGATGTATCGCGTGATGCGAGAGCCGGAGCGCGCCGCGGATGATCTGCGCGATCGCCTCGGCGTCTCGCACTGGCACGAGGCGGAAGTCGCGGCGATCGACCCGTCGCGCGCGACCCGACTCGCACCGGGGACGTTCGACGGTGCGGCGTTCCTCGCGCGCGCGCTCGAGTCTTCGCCGGACCTCTCGCAAGTCACCGACGAGGGCATCTACGAGCTGCTCGGTGCGAACCTCGATCCGACGCGCCGCCACGTCGTGCTCGATCGGATCCGCCACACGCCGGCGCCCCCGCTCGTCGGCCTGATCGCCGCGGACCTCGGCGAGCGTGGCCATCAGTTCGGCGGATCGCGGATCCACGCGGAGCTCACGCTCGATCAATTGAACGAGCTCGCGCGCAAGCGGCCCGAGCTGCAGACCCATCGCGCGTGGATCGAAGCGGTGGTGCGTCGGATGCGACCGCCGGCGTCGATCGATCTCGCGCTCGATCGCGATGCGCGCGAGGCGTACCTCGTCGAGCTGTGGAAGTTCGTCGCGACCCTCCCGCCGGCCTCGAACTCGCTGAAGGCGCACGTGCTGTGGCACCTGCTCGATGCGCAACGCCGGCGAGATGGCGCACCCGATCGCGAGCTGTTCGTCGCGTACCTCCAGCTGCCGCGCAACGCCGGCTTCGCGATCCATCACGAGGTCCGCGCGGACAATCTGGTCTCGCCGAACGCGGACTTCTCGGCGGTCACCGGCCTGTGGGTCGCGGGCGGCGATGAAGAGCTCGTGCGCGACTTGCTCGAGCGCGCGATCGACGACGCACCTCGCTACGCGGCCTGGCTCGATCGAGCGTGGCTCGAAGCGGTCGTCGCCGAGACGCGCCTCCTGACCGGCACCGGCGAGATCGAAGCTGCGACCCGCGTGCTCGGACCTGCGCGTGCGGCAGCGGTGCGCGAGCGGGTCGAGCTCGCGTGGTGCTTGCACGATCGCTCGCAGTTCGCGGCCGACGAGCCGGTCGTGCTCGATGTCGACGTCAAGCACGTGCCGGAATTGACCGTGAACGTGTTCCGCGTCGATCCGCTCGCGTACTTCCACGTCCACAAGAGGGAAGTCGGGGCGGATCTCGATCTCGACGGCCTCGCTGCGAGCCACGAGCTCGTGCTCCGGTTCACCGAGCCACCGGTGCGGCGCGTGCGGCGCCGGATCGATCTGCCGATGTGTGCGCGGCCCGGGACGTACGTGATCGATCTGATCGGCAACGGCATCGCGAGCCGCGCCGTGATCCACAAGGGCCGGCTGCGCTACGCGACGCGCGTCGGTGCCGCGGGGCATGTCGTCGAGGTACTCGACGAAGTCGGCCGCGCGTTGCCTGGTGCGCGTGCGTGGGTCGGCGAGCGCGAGTACGTCGCGGATGATCGAGGCTCGTTCGTCGTGCCGTTCTCGACCGCGCAATCGACGCTGCCGATGCTCCTCGTCCACGGCGACCTCGCGCAGGTCGCGTCGCTCTCGCTGGTCTCGGAGCGCTACGACCTCGAGCTCCAGCTCGCGCTCGATCGCCAGCAGTTGACGGCGGGGCGGACGGCACAGGCGATCGCGCGGCTCCGGCTGCGCTGCGGACGCGCGCCCGCATCGCTCGCGTTGATCGAGCAGCCGAGCTGGGACATCACGGTCACGGATCGCGCCGGTGTAGCGACGACGAAGTCGCAGCCGCTGGCGCTCGGCGATCGCGACGCCGCCGTCCTCGAGCTCCCGCTCGGCGAGGATGTCGCGCGGATCCAGATCGCGGTGCGCGGCAAGGTCTACGTCGTCAGCGAGCAGCGCGATCAGGAGCTCGTCGCCTCCGAGGCGATCGACATCGCGACGATGCACGGCACGTTCGCGACCGAAGCGATGTATCTCGCGCGCACCACCGCGGGCTGGGTGCTGTCCGCGCTCGGCAAGTCGGGTGAACCGCGCGCGCAGCGGCCGGTGAGCGTCGTGCTCGTCCATCGCTGGTCGCGGATCCAGCTCACGTGCGAGCTCGCGACCGATGCGCACGGCCGGGTCGAGCTCGGCGAGCTGCCCGGCGTGCAGCGGATCACCGCGACGCTCGGTGCGAGCACGCAGACCTGGATCACCGACGATCCCGAAGCTGCGAGCCCGGAGTCGATCGTCGAGGCCGGCGCTCCGGTCTTCGTATCGGTACCACCGAGCCGGAGCAGTGCGGACCTCGTGCGCGGCTTGTCGCTCGTGGAGCTTCGCGGTGGCGCACCGCAACGCCACGTCGGCGAGGTCGTGATCACGCAGCTCGCGAGCGCGATCCGGATCGATGGGCTCGCCGCGGGCGAATATCAGATCCGCGGACCGGGCTTACTGCCCTCGCGCATCCGGGTCGTCGCGCCGACCCAGGTCGCGATGCACCAGGCGGTGACGCCGACCGAGGTCGTCGAGCTCTCGCGCCGCGCGCCGGCCATCGCGACCGTGGCGATCGGCTCGGGCCTCGTCGTCGAGCTCGCGAACGCGACGGTCGACACGCGAGTCCACGTGATCGCGACGCGCTTCCTCGTCGCGCGTACTTCGGCGTTCGGGTTCACCCACCTCGCGCTGCGCGCGCGCCGCGATCGCCCGCGCGGCGTCGATTACGTCTCGGGCCGCGAGCTCGGCGACGAGTATCGCTACGTGCTCGATCGCCGGACCGCGCGTCGCTATCCCGGTGTGCTGCTCGACAAGCCGAGCTTGTTGCTCCATCCGTGGGCGCGGCGCACGACCTCGACCGCGGTCGCCGACGCGCGCGGTGGTGGCCAGTTCCGCGCGAGCATGCCTCGCAGCATGGCCGCGCCCGCACCGCAGGCCGGGTACGCGCCGCGCGAACAACAGGGAAATGCCGACGCCTACGTCGGCTACGACTTCCTCGCCGAGCCTCCGGTCGTGGTCGCGAACCTCGCACCGCGCGATGGCCGCGTCGAAATCCCACTCGCCGACCTCGGCCGTGCGACCGCAGTGACGATCATCGTCGACGATCCCGCAGGCCTCGCCGCGCGCTACGCCTGGCTGCCCGAGCCGGCGCTCGAGCCGCGCGATCTGCGCTTGAAAGTCGCGCTCGATCCGGATCGCCACGCGCAGCAGATCAAGGCGATCGCGCCGCTGCGCACCGGCGGCGTGCTCGAGATGCAAAATCTCGCGACCGCGAAGGTCCACCTGGTCGATTCGCTCGAGCGCGCGCACGCGTACTTGCTCGCGCTGCGTGAAGACAGCGCGCTGCGCGACTTCGCGTGGATCACCCGCTGGCACCAGCTCGGCGATGCCGAGCGCAAAGAGCTGTACTCGAAGCACGCGTGCCACGAGCTCCATCTGTTCCTGCGCTTCAAGGATCCGGCGTTCTTCACCGCGGTCGTTCGCCCTTCACTCGCACACAAGCGAACGAAGACGTTCGTCGATCACTGGTTGCTCGACGACGATCTCGCGCCCTACCTCGAACCCGCGAAGCTGATCCAGCTGAACGCGTTCGAGCTCGCACTCCTCGGTCGCAAGTTGCGCGCGGAGCCGGCGCTCGTCCGGATCCTCGCGGATCGGATCGCGATCCTGCCGCCCGATCCGGATCGCGATACGAAGCTCGTCGACGCGCTGATCGGTGCATCCGCACTCGAAGGCGCGAACGAGCTGTCCGAGCTCCAGGCCGAGGCGTTCGGTGCTGCATCGGCGATGGCCGACATGGCGATGCCACCGCCGATGCCCGGTGGCGCTCCCGTCGCCGTGGCCGCTGGGCCCGCTGCCGCCCGGCCGATGCCGAAGAAGGCGACGAAGGAAGCTCGCGACGATGATTTCGACGACGACGAGGGCGGCGGCGGCGGCGAGATGATGAAGGCCGACCTCGCGCGCCGGCGCGGCGAGCCGCAGATGTTCAGGCCCGCCGACAAGACCCAGGAGTGGGCGGAGCACAACTGGTATCACCGCACGCCCGGCGAGAGCGGCGCGGACATGATCGCGGCGAGCCGGCTGTGGCGCGACTACGCGCAGCACGAGTCCGGCGAGTTCCTGTCGCCGTGGTTCGGCCTCGCGACCGCGAGCTTCGCCGAGGCGATGTGCGCACTCGCGGTGATCGATCTGCCGTTCGTCGCGAAGCCGCACGCGCTGAAGGCCGATGGCCCGGCGCTGACGATCACCGCCGCGGGCAACGCGCTCGCGGGAACGTCGCAGCTCGTCGACGGTCCGCTCGCGCCTTCGGGTGCGCCGATCGTCGTCGGTCAGACCTACGTGCGCAGCGACGACCGGTACGACTACGTCGCCGGCGAACAGGTCGACAAGTACGTCACCGGACCGTTCGCGGCCGGCGTGGTCTACACGTGCCTCGTCGTGCTCGCGAACCCGACGAGCTCGCGCCAGCGGATCGCGGCGCTCGTCCAGATCCCGCGCGGCAGCATCGCAGTTGGCGGTGCGAAGGCGACGCAGACCGTCGAGGTCGCGCTCGCGCCGTACGGCACGCACGGCCACGAGTACTCGTTCTACTTCCCGCAGCCCGGCCGGTTCGCGCACTTCCCCGTCCATGTCAGCCGGCTCGACCAGATCATCGCCGCGGCGCTGCCGCAGGTGATCGAGGTAACCGCGGGCGGAGAGGTCGCCGATCCGACGTCGTGGGCGTATCTCTCGCAACACGGCGCGCTCCCCGACGTCGTCGCGTACCTCGCGACCGCGAACCTGGCCGCGATCGACCTCTCGAAGGTGCTGTGGCGGCTGCGCGAGCGATCCGCGTACATCCAGATCATCGCCGCGCTCGAACAGCGCAGGATCTACGCCGCCGAGGTCTGGGCCTACGCCCTGCTCCACCGCGATACGCCGCGGATCCGCGCGTGGTTGCGCGCTTCGCCCGAGCACGTCGCCGCCGCGGGCCCCGTGCTCGAGATGATCGATCTCGATGCCGAAGCGACCGGCGGTTACGAGCACCTCGAGTACGCGCCGCTCGTCAACGCGCGCGCTCACAAGCTCGGACCGAAGTTACGGATCCTCAACGACGGCTTCGCCGAGCAGTACCGCGCGTTTCTCGATCTCGTCGCGCATCGCCCGGCGCCGAGCGGCGAGGATCTGCTCGCCGCGACGAGCTACTTCGTCGCGCAGGATCGCGCCGATGCCGCGCTGTACACGCTCGCGCGGATCGCTCCCACCGGCGTCGCGGAGCTGATGCAGCTCGACTACCTCGCAGCGTACGCGGCGTGCCTCGCCGGCGAGCCCGCGCGCGCGAAGGAGCTCGTCCAGCGCTGGCGCGAGCTGCCCATCGATCGCTGGCGGATGAAGTTCGCTGCGCTCGCGGCGATGGTCGACGAGCTGGCTGGAGCCGCGACGCAGATCAGCGATCCGCGCAGCCGCGATCAGCTGCAGGGCGAGCTCGCGGCGCGTCAGCCCGCGTTCGAGATCTCCGTCGACAAGGATGGCGTGGTGATCCAGCAGCAGCACGTCGCCGCGCTCGAGCTCCGCTACTTCGAGATGGACGTCGAGCTGCTGTTCTCGCGCCAGCCGTTCGTCCAGAGCGACGTGTCGCGGTTCTCGTTCATCGAGCCGGGTCATCGCGAGCACGTCGCGCAGCCAGCGGCGGAGCAGCGCGTGCCGTGGCCGGCGCAGCTGCGCGGCAAGAACGTCGTCGTCGAGGCGGTCGGTGCGGGTCTGCGCAAGGCGAAGATCCACTACGCGAACGACCTCGCGGCGAACGTCGCGCATCAGTACGGCCAGCTCCGGGTCCAGCGCGCATCGGATCGCGCCCCGCTGCCGGCGAGCTACGTGAAAGTGTATGCCCGCAGACACGACGGCACGGTCGGGTTTTACAAGGACGGTTACACCGACCTGCGCGGTTGGTTCGATTACGCGACGTTGTCGACGAATGACCTCGATCGGGTCGAGCGGTTCGCGCTGCTCGTCGCCTCGGACCACGCCGGCGCGGCGATCCTCGAAGCCGGGCCTCCGCCGAGGTAAGCTGCCCCCGTGACCGATCCAGTCGTCGGCAAGTACCGGCTGCTCGACAAGATCGGCGAAGGCGGCATGGGCACGGTCTATCGCGCGGAGCACACCGTGCTCGGCAGCCCCGCGGCGGTGAAGGTGCTGCTGCCGATGTGGACGCAGGACGAGGTCGTCGTCGATCGGTTCTTCCACGAGGCGAAGGCCGCGAGCGCGATCCATCACGTGGGCATCGTCGACGTGTTCGACTTCGGTCGGCTGCCGAACGATCAGGCGTGGATCGCGATGGAGTACCTGCCCGGCGAGAACCTCACGCAGTTCCTCGCGCGGTCGGGTGGCCGGCTCGATCCGGCGGTCGCGCAGATCATCGGCGCGCAGGTGCTCGGCGCGCTCGACGCGGCGCACATCACCGGTGTGATCCACCGCGATCTCAAGCCCGACAACATCGTGATCGTTCGCGATCCGAGTGCACCGGGCGCCGTGCGCGTGAAGATCCTCGACTTCGGGATCGCGAAGCTCGGCGCCGATCGGTTCGGCGCGAAGATGGAGACCAAAGGCGGCACGATCCTCGGCACGCCGGCGTACATGTCGCCGGAGCAGTGCCGCAATATGACCGCGATCGACGCGCGCGCGGATCTCTACGCGCTCGGCTGCATCCTGTTCGAGCTGCTGACCGGGCGACCGCCGTTCCTCGCCGAGACCGGCGTCGCGATCGTGCGGATGCACCTCGAAGAACCGCCGCCCCACGTGATGCACTATGCGCCGCATGTCTCGGGCGACCTCGATGGCTTGATCGCGAAGCTGCTCGTGAAGGAGCCCGAGCATCGCGTGCCTTCGGCGGCGTACGCGCTCGCCGCCCTCGAGCGAATCTCGCTGCCGCCGGTCGGCGATGTCCACGTGCTCACGCGGCGCGCACCCGCGCGCGAGCAACGCACCGAGTACCTCGAACATCCACTGGGAGCGCCGCCCTCGCGCAGCTTTCCGATCGCGGTGATCGTGATCGCGGTGGTGATCGCAGCGGCCGCCGTCGTCGGAATCGGCCTCTACGCCTGAGCGGCTTGGACCGGCGCGGAGAGCTCGCGCGCCGCGTGGACGATCGCCATCGAGATCGCGGTCTCGACATCCGGCGCGTACGCGACCTTGCCCGGCTCGCGCTTGATCCCGGCGCGCTCGAACATCGCGCCGACCTCGGGCTGTAGTCCGCTGAAGATCACCTTGATCTTCGACCGGCGCAGGCGATCGAGCACCGACTCGAGCGCGACGAGCCCGGTCGCGTCCATCGTCGGCACGTGCTGCATGTCGAGGATGTAGGTGTGGTCCTTGCGATCACCGACGGTGTGGATCGCTTCCATCGCGGACTTCGCCGCGCCGAAGAACAGCGGGCCGGCGAGCTCGTAGACCCGCACGCCCTGCGGCACCTCGATCTTGAGGTCGGACTCGGTCTCGAGCTCGACGTTCGTCAGCACCGACATCCGGCGCATGAACAACAGCGCCGCGAGGACGACGCCGACCGTCACCGCGATCACCATGTCGAACACGACGGTGAGGATGAAGCAGGTCAGCACGACGATGACGTCGTGGCGCGGCGCGATCCGAAGCAAGCGGATGAAGTGACGCACCTCCGACATGTTGCGCGCGACGATGATCAGCAGTCCGGCGAGCGCCGCCATCGGTAGGTACGCGACGAGCGGTGCGAGCGCGATCGTGCAGGCCAGCACGAAGATCGAGTGCATCGTCGCCGAGAACGGCGAGCGTGCGCCGGCGCGGATGTTCGTCGCGGTTCGGGCGAGCGCGCCGGTCGCTGCGATGCCGCCGAAGAACGGGCACACGATGTTCGCGATCCCGAGCGCGATCAGCTCCGAGTTCGGCTCGTGCCGCGTCCCCGACATGCCGTCGGCGACGACCGCGGCCATCAGCGATTCGATCGCGCCGAGCATCGCGATCGCGAACGCCGCGGGGAGCAGCTCGCGGATCGTGTGGAAGTCGAGCGCGAACGGGACGTCGTGCAACGCGCTGGTCTCGTGCCACGGCAACACCGGCAGCGGTGGCAGCGGCGGAATGCCGTGGCCCATCTGGCCACCGCCGAGCGGATAGCTGAACCGATCGCCGATCGTCAGCACGTGGAAGTGCCAGCTCTCGGGCGCCACCTGGTAGAGCAGCGCGACGAGCAGCGCCGCGCCCGTCAGGGCCACGAGCGGAGCGGGTACGCTGCGCAGCACCTTCGGAACGATCAAGAGGCCGGCGATCGTGAACAGCGTGATCGCGACCTCCCAGTAGTTGATCGCGCCGCGCAGGCTCCACAGCGCGCCGAGGTAGTCGAGCGTGCCTTCGGTCTTCGGGAAGCCGACCGAAACGCCGAACGCATCTTTCAGCTGGAGCACGCCGATCACGACCGCGATGCCCATCGTGAAGCCGGTCGTCACCGGATGCGGCACGAACTGCATCAGCTTGCCGAACCGCGCGAGCCCCATGATCACGAGGATCACGCCGGCCATCCCGCCGGCGACGAGCAAGCCGGCGAGGCCGAACTTCGTCACGATCGGTACGAGGATCACGACGAACGCGGCGGTCGGTCCGGTGACCTGAAACCGCGTGCCGCCGAGCAGTGACACGGTGATGCCGGCGACGATCGCGGTGTAGAGCCCGCGCTGAGGCTCGACCCCCGAGGCGATCGCCAGCGCCATCGACAGTGGCAGCGCGACGACGCCGACGACGAGCGCCGACAACAGGTCCGCGCGGAAGTCCTTGATCGTGTAGCCCTCGCGCAACCGCTGGCGGAGACCCCACGCCAAGAGATCCTTCGATCGATATGCGGTCGCGAGCTGCCGCTGCAGCGAGGCCGAAAGCTCCTCCGCATAACGGAGCGACCGCCGAATCACACTGAGGAGTATAACGCAGCTACATGTTTCATCGAGGAGAGCTGACAGTCGCGACGAAGGCGCGCGGCACGTACGACATCACGCAGCAGGTGGGTGAGATCGTGCGCGCAAGTTCTGCGCGAATTGGCCTCGCGACGGTGTTCATCCATCACACGAGCGCCTCGTTGATCATCTGCGAGAATGCCGATCGGACCGTTCGCGAGGACCTGGAGCGCTTTGCCGCACGGTTGGTCCCCGACGGAGACCGGATCTTCGAGCACGACGATGAAGGCCCGGACGACATGCCGGCCCACGTCCGCACCGTGTTGACCCAGACCTCGATCGGGATCCCGATCGCGAGCGCTCGGCTCGAGCTCGGCACGTGGCAGGGGCTGTACCTTTGGGAACATCGGACCGCGCCGCATCAGCGCAAGGTCTCGGTGACGATCATCGGTGAGTGAGCTGATCTCCACGCTGAAGGAGACGCTCGCGGCACTCGCCGCCGCGGATCCGCAGCTGCGACGATTCGGCGCGGCGACGCATCGCTACGAGCTCGCACCGGTGCTGTCGGCGAGCGCCGCGACGCACTTGCCCGACGAGCTTCGCGCGTACGCGACGCAGATCGCGAGTGGCGGCGTCGGTCCGTACTACGGGTTGTTGCCGCTCGGTGATGCAATGCCGATTGCGGCGGTGCATGGCGTGACGGCATTCACGCGCGCGCTGCCGATCGCGCATCTCGGCTGCGGCTACGCGGCGGTGATTCCGCTCGACGGCGAAGCTCGTGATCAAGTGTGGATCGACGCGCGCGCGCTCGGCCTCGTCGCGCCGATGTACGGCAGCTTCACCGCGTACATGATCGATTGGATCGATCGGCTCGCGACCGCGACCTGGCCCGAGGGCTTCGTCCCACCGGGAAAGTGTGCGCTCGCAGCAGCGCTCGCCGGATATCTCGCGATGCACGAACAACGACTCGGCGTCGAGCCGGGCGGCCTTTCGGGCGACGCGCTCGCGGATGTCCTCGCGCAGCTCGGCCCTGGCGCGATCCAGATCGCGAACGAAGGCCCCTTGTTCCCCGCCGATGCGCCGGTCGATCCGTGCGTGACCTGCACCCGGCTGCTCGACAACCTCGGGTTGCCGTTGACGGTCGTCCAGGCCGGCTCGATCTAACCCACCTGTTGCGAAACCGATCGGGGCCCGGCACGAACCCGCCTCGGGACTGTCACACCCGTCGTCTAGGGTGGCTCCGTGGTTGTGTTTTCGAACCAGCGGCTCGGCGCGAGCGCGGAGCTCCTCGTCTCGGACGAGGTCGCGCTCGAGATGCTGCGGACGACCGCGGCGCAGGCTTCGCCGGTCGCAGCGGCGCGCTGGGAGCACGAGCTCGTGCGGTGGTTGGAGCGGCGCGCGGCCGAAAGTCTGGGGCTCGCGACGCTCGATGTCGGCGAGATTGCTTGGACTCCTGATCATTTCGAGGCGCAGCGCGCGTTCCTGCTCGCAGCGATCACCCGCGCTGCCAAAGACTCCGAGCACGGCCTCGCGTTCGACCGCTGGCGCCGGCTGATCGAGGCTCATCCACGCGATTCTGTCCAGGTCGGACGGCGCTGGAATTGGTCTACAACAGCTTGATTCTAATTAGCTTTATTGCTCGCGATGGGCGAGCGCTAAGCCCGAGCCTTTAGGCTAGAGTCCCCCCGTGGCCGAGTCGCTCGCCGGACCGGGTTTCTACCCGCAACCGAACGAGTGGACGTGCGGCCCGTTCGCGCTCAAACACGCGCTGCTCGCACTCGGCCGCATGGTCGATGTCACGCACGTCGCGCAGACCGCGAAGACGCACTGGTGGTCCGGTACCGATGAGATCCAGCTCGCGCGCGCGGCCCGCGAGTTCGAATGCGACCTGATCCTCGAGCGCCGCAGCGATCCGGAACAGGCGCGCAAGCTGCTCGTGAAGTACCTGAAGGAGCAGACGCCGGTGCTCCTGTGCGTGGACGAGTGGACGCACTGGATCACGGTGCTGCGCGCCGAAGGCGAGCGGTTTGTGATCGTCGATTCGAACAGCGATCCGGTGCTCGCGATCCGGACCTGGCCGCAGCTCCGCAACTGGTGGCGCTATCGCGATACCGATTACTCGAAGACCGAGCCGCCGATCCTCTACGACCTGATGGCGGTCAAGCCGCGGTTCCGCACGACGGTGAAGGCCGACTTCTCCGTCGAGCGCGTGAAGTTCCTGCGCCGTCCCGAGAACCGCCGGCTCGCCGGTCACTGGAACGAGTACCTCGAGGACCTCCTCGAGATCTGCAAGCCGCCGTCGCTGCGGATCGCGGAGCCGCTGTCGTTCGGCGAGTTCCTGCGCCGGCACGCAGAGCTCTTGATGACGCGCGTCGTGTACTGGCACGGCGAGGTCAACCGCGAAGAGGTCGCGCGCGTGCTGCGCGATCTGCGCTTCGTCTCGGAGACCTACGGTCTCGTCATCCCCGCGTCGATGAGCCGGCGCGCGCTCGCTGATCTCGCGATCGTGATCTCGCTGTGGGCGTGCGCCGCGACCGGCGTCGATCCCATGTTCGGCGCACCGGGCGCGGTGACGTCGGCCGGCGGACGCAAGCGCCGCGCGCGCGCGACCGGCAAGGCGAACGGCAAGAAGCACTGATCACTGGAGCGTGACGGCGAGCTTCGCGGTGCCGCCGTCGAGCTCCTGGGTCGCGCCGCGGGCGACGAACATCTCCGACTTGTTCGAGATGTCGCGCGTGGCGTCGTGGAGCTCCCACTGCACCGCGAGCCGCACGCCGGTCTTCTCGACGGTCGCACATACCTTGATCTCGTCGCGCGTGCTCGGTCCCGGGGCTGGCGTGACTGCCTTGTTGCTGACCTCGCCGCACGACTTGTCGACGAGCTCGACGGTGTAGTGGCGTTGATCCTTGCCGCCGTCGACCTTGAAGCCGACCTTCATCGTCGAGTCGTCGGCGAGCGCGGGCGTGCAGAGGAGAGCGAGAATGGAACCGATCAAGAGCTTGGTCATGCGCGCGTGCTGAGCAAGCGATGCGCCACGCCACAAGTGCGCGAACCCGCGTGGCACGCATGGCGATGCGCGCCAAATCGGCAGACGAGGCGCGCCAGCTGGGTGCGAACGGCGCAACGAAGTCAAAACCATTACCCGAGCTCTTCGACGACCGCATCACCGATCGCGCGACGCAGCGCTTTGATCTGCGCCGCAGACTCGCCGAAGCGCGTCGGGTGCACGCGATTCGTGAGTACGACGAACCAACGCTTGTTCGGAACGTCCAACCAGATCGAAGTTCCCGTGAAGCCCGTATGACCGACCGAGCCGACCCGCGGCCAACGATCTCCAGCCTGCGAGATTCCGGGCGTTGTCGGCGACGGCGTGTCCCAACCCAACCGCCATGTGTGATTCGGCGATGGCACATCGGTGAAGAACCGCTCGACCACCTCGGGCTTGAACCGATCGCGAGGTGACACCATCGCCGCCGCGAACTTCGCGACGTCGTCGATCGAACCGAACAAGCCGGCGTGCCCGCAGATCCTGCCGCCGAAGTAGCAGTTCTCGTCGTGAACGAGGCCGGTCACCATGCCGCGCTCGTCGAGCTCGGTCGACACCGCGCCCTCGATCGCTTCCGGCGCGAACCGAGCGGCAAGCCCGAGGGGACCGGCGACGTAGTCGGCGAACGCCTGCTCGAGCGGACGCTCGGCGGCGAGCTCGATGATCCGGCCGAGCTGGATGAAGCCGAGGTCGCTGTAGACGGGAGTGGACGTGAACTGGACCGGCACGCGCTGCGCGCGTTCGACGAGCGCCGCACGTGGGTCGGCGGGGCGAGCACCGCGCAGCCAGCGGAAGAACTCGACGTGCGCGATGCAGCCCGCAGCGTGGCCGAGCAGCGCGCGGACCGAGGCGGGGCTCGCCGACGCGGGCAGCCAGTGGCGGATCGGCGCCGCGAGATCGAGCGCGCCTTCGCCGGCGAGCACCATCGCGCACGCGACGGTCGACATGGGCTTTGTGAGAGACGCGAGGTCCCACGGCGTCGTGTCGGTGATCGGTGCACCGAGGTCCGGGAGCTTGCGGGTGTGGCCGCGCACGAGCCGGAACACCTCGCGGCCAGCGTCGCCGATCGAGACCGCGGCGCCCGAGCCGAGGCCGGCGGCCAGCGCTGCGTCGACGAGGCGGACGATCGAGTCCATACAACGCGATTATCGTCGGGGACATGCGCCAACGTCGACGCGACGGCCGCGATTCTCGTGGTAAATTGCTCGAACGTGACGCGTTACGAGCTGCTCGACCGCATCGGCGTCGGCGGCATGGCGGAGATTTTCCGCGGCAAGGCCGTGGCCGCCGGCGGCTTCGAGAAGCCCGTCGCGATCAAGCGCATCCTTCCGCACCTGTCGCAGGATCGGCGGTTCGTCGAATTGCTGATCGCCGAGGCGAAGGTGCTGTCGCTGCTCAAGCACCGCAACATCGTCCAGATCTTCGACGTCGGCCTCGGTGACGACGGCCAGTACTTCCTGGTGATGGAGTTCGTCGATGGCAAGGACATCGGCGCGGTCCAGCGCGCGCTCGAGACCCAGCGCCGCAAGCTGCCGTTCGATCTCGCGCTGCACATCGGCGCTGAGATCTGCGAGGCGCTCGAGCATGCCGTGATGTCGCGTGGGCCGGATGGCAAGCCGATGTCGCTCGTCCATCGCGACGTGTCGCCGTCGAACGTGCTGCTGTCGCGCGCGGGCGAGGTCAAGCTCACCGACTTCGGCATCGCGAAACGCGCCGAACAGGACGCGACCCACGGCGGTGCGGTGCGCGGCAAGTTCGCGTACATCTCGCCGGAGCAGGCGCGCAACGAGCACCTCGATCCGCGCAGCGACGTGTTCTCGGTCGGCATCCTGATGTGGGAGCTGGTCTGCAATCGCCGGCTGTTCTCGGGGCTCGCCGATCTCGAGGCCCTGCGCGCGGTGCGCGAGCCGGTGATCCGGAAGCCGAGCGAGATCGATCCGCGGCTGCCGCCCGAGATCGACGACATCGTGATGGTCGCGCTCGCTCGCGACAAGTCGCGGCGCCACGCGAGCCCGGGCGTGCTCGGCGCGAAGCTTCGCTCGCTGCGCTACTCGCTGGATACGACGAGCGGCGATCCGGCGACCGAGCTCGCGCGGATCGTCGAGTCGACGGAGCAGCTCGAGCGCGAGAGCAAGCCGCCGGCGACGATGACCCGCGCGGTCGCGCACAAGTCGAACGACTTCGATCTCTCCGAGGCGACGGTGATCCGGATCCAGACCGCCGATGCGTTCAGCGCGCGCGATGCGGAGTCGAGCATCATCCGCGCGCGCGAGGTGATCACCCAGTTCGAGGATGAAGAGACCCGGCTCGCGCAGTTCTCCGGCGATCAGATGCGGATGCTGCGCAACGCCGCGGGGCGCGACTCCGACGAGCTGCCGCAGCCGACCGTGCACCGCAAGCCGCGGACGCGCGCACCGAGCGACGAGGCGACCCGGGCGCGCGCACCAATGATGTTCGACGAGGATCCGCCGACGACACTGCCCGTCACGCCGATCGACGGGAACACGCCCCCGCACCAGCACTTCTCCGCGAGCGAGGAGACCCGGCTGTTCCAGTCGCGCGATCGCCGCACGCCGCAGCCGCAACCGATCTCGCGCGATCCGGCGTCGTACTCGCAATCGCAGCCGTCGCAATCGTCGCCGTCGGCCGCGCGCGCGCCGCTGCGACCGCCGAGCTCGCCGGGCACCGCGAGCTCGCGCAACAAGCCGGCGAGCGCTCCGCCACCGGTCTCGCAGCCGTTGCCCGGGATGATCCCACCGACCTTGCCGGGCGCACCCGCGCCGGTCGCCTCGCCGCGCCCGCCGGTGATCCCGCAGCCGCAGGGCTTCGCGCAGAATCCCGGCTTCTCGAACTGGGGACCGCCGATCGCGCCGCAGCGTCCGCCGCGCGATGCGACGCCGACTGCACAGGATTCGTTCGATCGCCCGGTGTTCCCGCAGCCGCGGCCATCGGCGCCGCGCGTCGCCGGGTTCGGCCAGAAACGACCGGCGAAGTACGGGCTCGAGCCGTGGATGCTCGTCGCCGGCGCGATCTTGGTCGCGATCTTGGCGTTCGTGATCACTCGCGCGTTTATCAGCTGATTCGCCCACTTAGGCGATTTCACAGATCGCCGGTCACGAATCACACGTCTCAACCCACGTGGGAGACGACATGCAAGCGCACGCGATTGTCGCGCGAACGGAGCCGCCCGTGGAGCCCCTTGCCGAACCGATCGGCGAGCTGATCGCCGCGGGTCAGCACCGCGAAGCGGTCGCGGAATGCGCGCGGACCTATCACAGGGTACTCGGCCGGCTCGCGATGGCGCTCGTCGGATCGCAGGCCGATGCCGACGAGGTCGTCCAGGAGACGTTGCTGCGCGCGCATCGCGCGATGGCGACGTATCGCGGCGAAGGCAGCGTGAAGGCGTGGTTGTGCGGGATCGCGCGCCACGTCTGCGCGCACGTGCTCGAGACCCGCAAGCGCGGTGCGAACCTCGGCGACGAGCTCGCGGTCGTGCCGGGCGACGGTGCGTCGCGCGATGCCTTCGAGCAGCGCCGGCGTGTCCGCGCGCTGCGTGGCGCGCTCGATCAGTTGAAGCCGAGCGAGCGTGAAGCGCTCGTGTTGCGTTATGTCGCCGACCTGAGCCATCGCGAGATCGCGGTGGCGTGCGGGATCGACGAGGCCGCCGCGCGCAAGCGGATCAGCCGCGCCCTGGCGCGAATGCGGAGCGTGATGCCCGCCGAGGAGATCTAGAGATGTCGCCCTGCGAACGAGTTGCTGAAGAGCTAGCCGCGATCATCGATGGTGATCGCGAAGTGATCGCGCGCCACGCCGAACACCTCGCGTCGTGCGATGCATGCCGCGATGCTCGCCACGAAGCGAGCGCGCTCTCGAACCGGCTCGCCGAAGCGGGTGCCGACTACATTCCGGGCGCGGGGTTGATCGATCGGTTGATGACCGCGATAGACCGCGAGCCCGCGAAGCCAGCGCCGCTGCCTCCCGTCGCGAAGCCGGTACAGACGAATCCCGTCGCGCGCGCCGGATCAGCTGATCGCAGGCCGTGGCTGCGCGCCGGCGCTGCCGTCGCTGCGATGGCAGCCGCGTCGACGATCTACGTCGCTGCGACGCATCACCATGCGAGCGATCCGAGTGGCGCGACGCCGACGGAGAAAGCGCCGATCGGCAAGCTCGCCACGATCACGCGCGCCGCGGCCGACAAGACCGACGGCGTGATGATGCGCGTCGCGCGTGGCGAGTGGCGTCCGCTCCACGCGAGCGATCCGATTCTCGCGGGCGCCGAGGTTCGCACCGACGAGCGCACGCGGACCGCGCTCGATCTCGCCGATGGCACGCACGTCGTGCTCGATCACCTGACCACGCTCGCATTCGCGGCCGACGAGCCGCGCCACTTCACGCTGAGCGCCGGCCGGATCGTCGCCGATGTCGCGCACGTCGCTGCCCGCCCCGCGTCCGTGACCACCCCGGCCGGCGAGATCGATGTCGTCGGCACGCGGTTCGAAGCGACCGCCGCTGCCGATATCACCGCGGTGCAAGTCGTGCGCGGCGAGGTCGTCCTGCGCGATCACGGCAGCGGCCACGAATCGGTGCGCGCCGGTGAAGAAGGCCTGATCGATCACGGTGCACTATCCGTGAGCCCGACGATGGGCCTCGCGAACGAAGTCGCGTGGTCCGAGCTCGCGACGCCCGCCAAGACCGACGACGGCCTCGCAGGTATCGGGGCCTTGCGCGCGTACAAGCCGGGCGAGACCCGCGACCGCGACTGGAACCTCGCGCTCGCAAAGCACGACGTGAAGGTCCGGATCTCGGGCCCGATCGCGCGGACCGAGATCACCGAAGTGTTCCGCAACGACTCCGCGCAGCAGCTCGAGGGCGTCTATCAGTTCCCGCTCCCGGCCGACGCGCAGATCGACGGCCTATCGCTCGACGTCGATCACGGCTTCGTCGACGGCGCGTTCGTCGACAAAGATCGCGCGAACAAGATCTGGAAGGGCGTGATCGATCGCGCTCGGCCGATCCAGCAGGCGCGGCCCGAGGAGATCGTGTGGGTGCCCGGCCCGTGGCGCGACCCCGCGCTGCTCGACTGGAAGCGCGGCGGCCGGTTCGAGCTGCGGATCTTCCCGATCCCCGCGAAGGGCTCGCGCACGATCAAGCTCTCTTACACGCAGGTCGTCACGCCGCGCGGTCCGTGGCGCCAGTACGTCTACCCGCTCGCCCACTCGAGCGATGGCTCGACGGTCGCCGATACGATGTCGGTCGACGTCGAGGTCCGCGGCGCGGCGCAAGGCCAGGTCCGCGCGGCGAACTACGCGCTCGTCGCCGACTCCGCTCGCGCGAACGTCAACGCGATGACGTTCACGCAAGGCGGGTTCGTCCCGCGCGGCGATCTCGTGATCGACTACAAGCCCGACACGAACGCCGAGCTACGCGCGTGGACGTTCCAAGGTGGCGCGGCCGTCGCACCCGATGCGAAGCTCGCCGAGAAGAAGAACGTCGGCATCGATCCGAAGGTGATCGCCGAACAGACGCTCGTCGCCGGTGATGCGCGCCCGACCGCGGTGCTCGCGCTCCAGCCGAAGCTGCCGCGCTGGACCGATTCGAAGCCGCGCGACTACACGATCGTGATCGACGACAGCCAGTCGATGGTCGGCGAGCGCTACAAGCGCGCGAGCGAGCTCGCGAGCACGCTCGTCGGGCAGCTCGATCGCCGCGATCGGTTCACCGCGATGCTGTGCGATAGCGAGTGCAAGACCTACGGCGCATTGAAGACGCCGTCGGCGAGCAGCGCGGCCGAGCTCGCCGCGTGGTTGAAAGATCAATCGCTCGCCGGCGCGAGCGACCTCGTGACCAGCGTGCGCACGGCGGCCGCGACAATGACCGACGCGCAACGCGAGCACTGGGTGCTCTACATCGGCGATGGCTTCGCGACGACCGGGTTTCGCAAGGCTGCCGATGTCGAGCACGCGCTCGCAGATTCCACCGGCACGACCGACACCCACGTCACGACGATCGGCATCGGCACCGACGCCGACGAGACCGTGCTCGCCGCCGCGGCGCGCGGTGGCGGCGGCAGCTACCTCGCGTGGCAGCCGGGCATGACCGCCAACGCGACCGCGGTCGCCGCACTCGAGACGACGTTCGGCGCGACGCTGCGCGACGCGACGCTCGAATTGCCCGCCGGCCTCGTCGACAGCGCTCCGACCGTCCTGCCTTCGCTGCGCAGCGGCCAGGAAGTCCTCGTGTCGGCGCGCCTCGCGAACGAGGTCAGCGGCGATGTCGTGCTGAAGGGCAAGCTCGCCGGCCAACCGTGGGAGCAACGCTATCCGATCGTGCTCGCGGCGGCTGCGAGCTCCGCGAATGGCTTCGTCCCGCGCCTGTGGGCGTCGCTCGCGATCGGCGAGCTCGAGCGCGCGGGTAAAGGCGAGGACCGCGTGAAGGAGGTCGCGCTATCGCAAGCGTACGGCGTGATGTCGCGCGAGACCTCGCTGCTCGTCCTCGAGTCGCAGGCGATGTTCGATGCGTTCGGCGTCGATCGCCATCGCCCGACCGCGACGTGGAACGGCGAGGACAGCGTCGACGAGGTCACCGCATCGGGGGCCGAACCGCAGGCCCAAGCGACTCCTGCGATGCCGAGCGGCAACGGCCCTGCACCTGCGGCCGCGCCGGCGATGCCGAAAGACGACATGGCGAAGGCCGAGAAGAAGACGCCGGCGCACGAGGGCATCTTCTTCGAGGGCGACGCCGGCGCGAGCATGTCCGTGCGCGCCGCGACTCGGCCGCCCGGATTCCACGGCCGCGGCATGATCGCGATGCATCGCGTGTGGACGCGGCTCGCGGCGGTCGCGAGCTACACCGGCGTCGATCCTGCGCTGACGAAAGAGATCTCGACCTCCGAAGCCGCGCTCGCCGCCGCACCGGATAGCCGCGAGAAGCATCGCGCCCTCGTCCAGGCGCTGTCGTACGCCGGCGAGCTCGACCGCGCGAAGCAAGTCGCCGCGAGCTGGCTCGAGCGCGATCGTCTCGATCCGCAAGCGCTCGGCTACCTCGCCGATCTCGCGGGCCGCGACGGCGAACGCGATCAGAGCCTGCGCACGCTCGCCGGCCTCGTCGATCTCGATCCCGATCGCGTCGCGCTGCACGAGCGGATGGTCAACGCGTACGAGCGCACTGGCCGACTCGCGCAGGCGTGCGGTCACCGGATCGCGCTCGCGACGCTCCAGCGCAGCGTCGCTGCGGCCGCAGGTGCCGCGCGCTGCCTGCGGATGATCGGCCGCGCGAACGACGCGACGCTCGTGATGGGCGAGCTCGCCGACGACACCCAGCGCGGCGCCGCCGAGCGTCTCGCGACCGTCGCGACGATCGAGCCGAAGCTCGCCGGCGACCTCGTCGTCCGCGCGAGCTGGGACGCCGCCGCGGATCTCGACCTCACGCTCGTCGCTCCCGACGGCACGCGCGTGTCGTGGCAAGGCGGGCGCAGCGACGTGATCGTCGACGATGCGACCGCGCACGATCGCGAGGAGCTCGCGGTCAAGACGCTCCGCCGCGGCAACTACCTGCTCGAGATCACCCGCGGTGACGTCGCACGATCGCCGGTGCGCGGCACGCTCGATGTCACCGTGCTCGGCGTCAAGAAGTCGCTGCCGTTCGAGCTGACCGGCACGCACGCGGTCGTCGGCCACGTCAACGTATCGCTGCAATCCCACCTCGAAGCGATCGACGGCAGCGGCTGGCAGGATCCGTTTCGCTAATCCCAGCTCGCGTCGAACTGACAGTGCTCGTCGCCGCGGGTCCGGCACTTCGATTCCTCGACGATCGGCCGCTTCCCGCCCGACAGCTCGAGCGAGCGCTCGACGAAGCCACCGACCGCGAGGCAATGAACGCGATGCGGAGTCGGAAACCCGCGCAGCCGCAGCACCGCCGCGCGATTGCCGCGAGTCGCGACCTCGAAGTAACCGGCGTCGTAGTGAGCGCCCCACAGTCGAACCGCCCGACCGAGGATCCACTGCACGCTACCGACCTTGAAGAACAGGCGATAGATCGTCGTCAGATTCGCGTCGGCGCTGTAGCGGCCGAGCTGCTTGACTAAACCGAGGTCACCGCGCCCGAACAGCCGATCGATCGTCTCGTTGAGCTCGACGAACTGTTCGAACGGATACCACTTCGCTTTCGCGAACCCGCGCTCGACGCCCTCGCGGACCTCCGGGCTCGACTGCCGGACCAAGCGATCGATGCCCGCGGCGCCGTGCCCGAGCTCGACCCACAGGACGCGCGAGGTCATCGCGCTTCCTTTTACGTTCGCCACTTTTGAATTCTACGCCATCACTCTAGGATACGCGGCGTGAAACCAGACCCGATCGCCCGTCTCGAGCAGATGGAGGCCAAGGCCGCCGTCGCCGGTGGCGAGGCTCGCATCGCGAAGCAGCACGAGGCCGGTAAGCTCACGGCGCGCGAACGGATCGAAGCGTTGCTCGATGAGGGTAGCTTCGTCGAGCTCGACAAGTTCGTCACGCATCGCTGCGCCGACTTCGGCATGCAGGAGCAGAAGATCCTCGGCGACGGCGTCGTCACCGGTCACGGCACGGTCGACGGCCGGCCCGTGTGCGTGTTCGCGCAGGACTTCACCGTGTTCGGCGGCTCCTTGTCGGGCGCGTACGCGCAGAAGATCTGCAAGGTCATGGACCTCGCGACGAAGATCGGTTGCCCCGTGATCGGCCTGAACGACTCCGGCGGCGCGCGCATTCAAGAGGGCGTCGAGTCGCTCGCGGGCTACGCCGATATCTTTCTGCGCAACGTGCTGAGCTCCGGCGTCGTGCCGCAGATCAGCGCGATCATGGGCCCGTGTGCGGGCGGCGCGGTGTACTCGCCGGCGATCACCGACTTCATCCTGATGGTCGATCGCACGTCGTACATGTTCATCACCGGCCCCGAAGTGATCAAGACGGTCACCCACGAGGAAGTCTCGAAAGAGCAGCTCGGCGGCGCGATGACGCACGCGTCGAAGTCGGGCGTCTCGCACTTCACCGAAACCGACGAGCTCGGCTGCATCGCACGGATCCGCGAGCTGTTGTCGTACATGCCCGGCAACAATCACGAGGATCCGCCGGTCCGCGCGACGGACGATCCGCCGGATCGCGCCGACGAGACGCTCGATACGATCGTCCCGCTCGAGTCGAACAAGCCGTACGACATCAAGAAGATCATCACGGCCGTTGTCGACGACAAGCAGTTCACCGAAGTCCACAAGGACTACGCGAAGAACATCGTGTGCGGGTTCGCCCGCTTCGAAGGTCGCTCGGTCGGCATCGTCGCGAACCAGCCGAGCCACCTCGCCGGCTGCCTCGACATCGACGCGTCGACGAAGGCCGCGCGGTTCGTGCGGTTCTGCGATTGCTTCAACATCCCGCTCGTCACGTTCGTCGACGTGCCTGGGTTCTTGCCCGGCACGAACCAGGAGTACGGCGGCATCATCAAGCACGGTGCGAAGCTGCTGTACGCGTTCGCCGAGGCGACGGTCCCGAAGATCACGGTGATCACGCGCAAGGCGTACGGCGGCGCGTACGACGTCATGGCGTCGAAGCACATCCGCGCGGACGTCAACGTGTCGTATCCGGCGGCCGAGATCGCCGTGATGGGCCCCGACGGCGCGGTCAACATCATCTACAAGGGCGAGCTCGACAAGATCAGCGACGACAAGGCGAAGGCCGAAGCGCGTGCGAAGTTTACCGAGCAATATCGCGACACGTTCGCGAACCCGTACAAGGCGGCGTCGCTCGGTTACATCGACGAGATCATTCGCCCGCGCGATACGCGGTGGACGATCGTGCGGTCGCTGCGCGTGCTCGCGAACAAGCGGCAGACGAATCTGCCGCGCAAGCATGGCAACATCCCGCTGTGATCCGCAGCTGGCTGCTCGTTCTGGTCGTCGCGTGTAGTCACGCGCAGCCACCAGTCCCGATGCGGCCGCTATCGCGCGACGCGTACAGCCATTATCTCGCCGGCCGGTTCGCGATGTACGGAGAGGACTACGCGACCGCGGCGACCGAGCTCGCGGCGGCCGCAGCGGCGGCACCGGATCAGCCGTCGATCGCGATCGAACAAGCGCGTGCGCTCGCGAAGGCGAAGCGCGTCCCCGAGGCGCGCGCGGTGCTCGCGAATGCGCGGCTGACCTGGCCGGAGCACTCGCAGGTCTGGCTCGCTTCGGGCGAGCTGCTCGAAAAAGACGCTCCCGACGAAGCTGCCGGTGCGTATCGCAAGGCGATCGATCTCGACGCGAACGACGAGCGTGCGTATCTCGGGCTCGCCCGGATCGAGCTCGCGCGCAACGCTGGCAAAGCGGCCGAAGCGACGCTGAAGGAGCTCGTCGCGAAGGTCCCGAGCTCCGTCGACGGCCACTACCGGCTCGCCCAGCGGCTCGCGCTCGCGAACGACCTGACCGGCTCGGTCGCCCAGCTCCGCTCGGTGCTCGAGCTCGATCCCGATCACATCGATGCGCGGCTCGATCTCGCGCGCACGTTGCGCCGGCTCGGCAAGCTCGACGAGGCGATCAGCCAGACTCGCAGCGCGTTCGATCGCTCGGCCCAGCCGCTCGACATCGCCGACGAGCTGTTCTGGCTGCTGTGCGAAGCCGACGACATGCAGGGCGCGATCGATCTGCTGACGCTGCTCGACGACGATCGCAGCGACGTCGATGCGCTCGGCACCGTGCTGCGCCTCGATCTCCAGCTCGGTCGGGTCACGAGCGCGCTCGACGTCCAGACCCGGATCGCAGCGCAAGACGCCGAGGCCGGTGCGATCGCACTCGCCGAGATCCACGTCGTCACGAACGAGCGAGGTGCGAACGGCGAGCCGCGCAGCGTCGAGGATGTCGCGGCGATTCCCGAGACCTCGGCGCGGTTCGCGTTTGCCCGCCGGGTCGCAGCGAGTGCGCTGCTCGCCGCGAATCTCCCGAAGCGCGCGCTCGAAGAGCTCGAACCCGCGCGCCGCGCGAAGCCGAAGGATCTCGAGCTCGCGTACATGGCCGCGATCGCCTCGGCCGATGCCGGTGCGGTCGCCGACGGGCGCGCGCTCGTCGCATCGCTCGGACCGTCTCCCGAAGCTCAGCTCGTGCGCGCGCGGTTCGAGGATCATCTCCACGATAGCGACGCGGCGTTGCGGATCCTGCTGCCGCTGATCAAGACCCGGCCGCGCGACGCGACCTCGCTGAACCTCGCCGGCTACCTGCTCGCCGATCGCAACCAGCAACTCGACGACGCGCAGGCGATGCTGACGATGGCGCGCGAGCTCTCGCCCGGCGATCCGGCGGTGCTGGATTCGTGGGGCTGGCTCCAGCTCCAACGCAAGCACACCCGCGAAGCGATCCGCGCACTCGACAAGGCCTCGCGCTACGCACCGCGCGAGCCCGAGATCGTGCTCCACCTGGCGACCGCCTGGGCCGCCGACCACCAGCCGAAGACCGCGGCGCGCCTGCTCGACCAGGCCGAGGGCCTACATCCGCAACCCGATGTGAAAGCCCGGATCGACAAACTGCGATCTTCTCTGGTGATAAAGTAGCGCGATGAAGCGCGTTGCGTTCGCACTCCTCTTCGCCGCGGCCTGCAAGAACGGCCCGTCCCAGGATCAGTGCAAGCAGCTGCTCGATCATCTCGTCGATCTCGAGTTCAAGGCCGGCGGCGCCGACAAGGCGACCGACGCCGGGAAGAGCAAGGCCGCCGTCAGCGACGCGACGGCGGGCGCCTTTCTCGACACGTGTACGAAAAAAATGACCCGCTCGCGCGTCGAGTGCGCGCTCGCCGCGAACTCGCTCGACGGCGATAGCGGCGTCGGCAAGTGCGACGAATCTAAGTAGTCAGAGCGCTTCGACGACCGCGGCCGCGACGCGCTCGCCGACCGCAGGCGACGCCGTCGCACCATGACCGCCGAGGCCCGCGGCCCACACGAGCCACGGCTTGCCCGGATCGCGACCGAGCCGCATCTTGCGATCCTCGGTGTACGCGCGCTGGCACGCCCACCGCCGCGTGATCGGCATGCCGGCGATCGCGGAGTCGCACTCGTCGAGCAAGCGGCGCAGGTGTGCTTCTCCGACGAGATCGGGCTCCTGATGCCCCGGCGGACACTTCGCGGCATCGCACGGCGAAGCGAGCAGGCCTGCGGCGTCGCGGCGCATGTACATCTCGCCGGCACCGACGTGCCACAACCACGGCGCGTTGTCGGGGATCGCCGCGTCGAGGATGAACACGTGGCGCTTGAACGAGTTCAGCGTGTCGCCACCGACGAGCTCGCCGGCCCATGCGCCCGATGCATCGACGACGACCCGCGCCGCGATCGTACCGCGCGACGTGACGACGTTCGCACCGCGGCCGGTCGACTCGATCCGGGTGACCGGAGTCAAGATCTCGACCCGCACGCCTTGCGCGTAGATCCCGAGCAGCCCCGCAACGTCGATCGTGCCGTCGCTCGGCACCCAGAGCGCACCGCCAACGTTGAGATCCGGCAGCTGCGGCCAGCGCGCCATCACCAGCTCTTTGCCACCTGGTTCGACCGCGACGCCGCGGCGCTGTGCGCGCTCGAGGTAGGCCTGCGCGTTCGCCTTGTCGTCGAAGCTCAGCACGCCACCGGTCGGCGCCCAGATCGGGAGCGTACGCAAGACCTCGGCACCACGAACGGTCAGCGCTGTGGTGTCTTCATCCTCTGCGAGCTGACGGCCCAACCCCGCGGAACGCCCACTCGCGTACCGGCCTGACTGGACCTCGCGCTCGAGCACGATGACCTCGCCGATTCCCAGCCGCTGGAGCGCCCAGGCGGTCGCCGTGCCAGCGAAGCCAGCACCGATGATCACCACGTTCGCGGTGGCTGGCAGGTCGCCCACCGAACGTTTGTAGTCTATTGACCAGCGGCCTGCACCCTCGGCAGACTCCAATCATGCCGAGGCTCATACGGCTCGACACGGATGACGACATCGGAACCATCTCCGAAGCGCACAAGGCATTCCTTGTCGCGCAGCTGGAAGATGACGACGAAGACGATACGGACTTCCAGGTCGACCGCGAAACGATCGAATTGCTTTCCGACAACGACGCCGATCCGGACTTGCTCGCGCTACTCGAGAAAGCGCTCGGGGATGACGACAGCATGACGATCGCGTTCGAGACGTAGGGTTCGATCGATCTTCCTGGCAACTCGAGTTGCTCTCGGGGCTCGTGCGGTTTCGGGGCATTAGGCCCCGGCCATCCAGGCACCGCGCTTGCTGTACGCGCGGCCATGAAACGCCTGTTCGCCGCGCTCTTGCTGTTCTCCGCCTGTGCCACCGATGCCGATCCGTACGCCGGCGAGGAGGTGAAGGCCGACGACGGCAAGGAGGACTCGAGCGCGCTCGGCGTGTTCCTCGACGCGACGTTCACCGGCAAGGTCGCCGTCGATTCGTCGTGGGATGACCGCGGCACGATCCAGGATCACCTGCTGTTCACCGTCGGACAGCTGAACGGCATGACCGCGGTCGGTCGGGTCGACAAGGCCGAGCTCACGAACATCACGAGGACGACGGTCGGATCGAAGACCGTGATCTCGTACACCGCGAAGCTGCCGATCATCTGGAACAAGACGCACGCGGTGCCGGCGACGATCGATCTCTACATGCCGGTCGACATGAGCTCGGCAGCGCAGGAAGCGTTCGTGACCAAGTACAAGGCGAAGTGCGTCGACTTCGGCGCGCACGACGTCGACTCGGGCTCGATGTTCTACTACTTCCGGCCGAAGGCTTCGGGCTGCACGCTCGCGCCCGCCGACGCTGTCAAAGTAAGCGCGGCGCTGTCGCCATCGCCGACGTCGACGACCGGCAAGTTCCCCGAATACACCAAGATCTGGGAAGACAACACGCTCAACGTCGTCGCGATCTTCGGCAAGTACGAGGACGGCGCGACGGCGAACGACGCCGGCATCGACGGCTTCAACACGTTCGTCGGCGCGATGAAGAGCGAGCTCGGCACGCACGGCCTCACGACGATCCCCGCGGCGGTGCCGGCGAACCCCGGCGTCGCGGCGCCCGACATCGAATTCAACGCGACGCTCGCCGACGGCAAGAAGATCCATGTCGTCGCGCTGCTCACGGATAACGTGAACACGGGCTTGTCCCAGCCCGCGTTCCGCAGCCGCTACGAGGCGCTATCGACCCGCGCCGACTTCATCGTCTACAACGGCCACGCCGGCCTCGGCTCGAACATCCGCGCGCTCAATGCCGCGGGCAAGTGGGTCGCCGGTCAGTACGTCGTCGTGTTCATGAACGGCTGCGACACGTTCGCGTACATCGACGGCTCCTTGTCGCAAGCCCACAAGTCGCTCAACAGCGACGACGCGACCGGCTGGAAGTACATCGACATCGTCAACAACGGCATGCCGGCGTTCTTCGCGTCGATGTCGGGCGCTTCGATGAGCCTGTTCCGCGGCTTCCTCTCGTACGACAACCCGAAGACGTACGAGCAGATCTTCGCGCAGGTCGACTCGTCGCAGATGGTGATGGTCACCGGCGAGCAAGACAACGCGTTCACGCCCGGCGGCGGTGGTCAGCCGCAGCCGTGGGCGGGCCTGAACGAGCACGGCACGGTCAAGCGCAGCATCGAGACGCGGTTCGAGACGCCGGTCCTCGCCGCGGGGAGCTACCAGTTCGACCTCACGGGCACCGGCGACGCGGATCTTTATGTTCGCATCGGCAAGGCACCGACGACGGCGAGCTACGACTGCCGCCCCTACAAGACCGGCTCGAACGAGAGCTGCACGGTGACGCTCGCGCAGCCCGCGAAGCTCGACGTGATGGTCCGGGGCTACGCGACGACGTCTGACTGGGCGCTCGTCGGCAAAGCTAACTGAGCTTGGGGTGCTCGGCCGGCACGCTCGCGATCAGCTTCGAGAGCGTGTCGAGCGCGACGGGCTTGACGAGGTGATGATCGAAGCCGGCGTCCTTCGTCCGCATTCGATCTTCTTCCTTGCCCCAACCGGTCAGCGCGACCATCACCGGGTGAAAATCGGTGGCGGTCTGGCGCACGCGCTGGCAGACCTCGACGCCGTCCATCTCGGGCAAGCCGATGTCGCACAGCACGAGCTGCGGCTTGAGCGTGAGCGCCATCTCGAGGCCCTTCGGCCCGGTCCGCGCGATCGTCACGCGATGGCCGAGCGTCTCGAGCCACGCGCCGAGCGTGTCTGCCACGTCGTCGTTGTCCTCGATCAGGAGGATATCGAGCATCGCGCCGGTGACGATCGCGCCGAGCTTCTCGGTCGCGGCCTCGACCGTGATCGGCACGACGGCGGCGCCGGGAATCCCAACGGTGAACGTCGTACCGCGATTCTCGCCGGCGCTCCACGCCGTGAGATCGCCGCCATGCATCCGCGCGAGCCGCTTCGCGAGCGCGAGGCCGATGCCGGCGCCGCGATCGCCCTTCGACGCGGTCCGTTCGATCCGCGCGAACATCTCGAACACGCGATCGATCTGATCGGACGGAATGCCGACGCCGTTGTCGGTGATCCGGGCGACCGCGTCGCCGCCGATCAGCTCGAGCTCGACGCGGACGGTGCCGCCGTTCGGCGTGAACTTCGCCGCGTTGTGGAGCAAGTTGCCGATGACCTGAGAGATCCGCGTCGGATCGACGATCGCCGTGATCTGCGGCGCGAGCGCGACGGCGAGCTTGATCCCGCGCGCCTCGAACTGCGGCTTGAATGTCTCGATGCTGGTCTGGATCAGCGCGGCGAGGTTCGTGACCTCTTTCTTTAGCTCGAGCACGCCGCGGCTGATCCGCGAGACGTCGAGCAGATCGTCGATCAACCGGACGATATGATCGAGCTGGCGATTCATCGCCGCGAGCGTCTTGCCCGCGATCTGGGTTTGCGGCGCCTGGATCTGCATCAGCAGATCCAACCCGGTCCGGATCGGCGCGAGCGGATTGCGCAGCTCGTGTGCGAGCGTCGCGAGGAACTCGTCCTTCTGACGCGCGGCAGCTCGCAGCGCGGTCTCGGACTTCTGGAGCTCTTCGGTGCGCTCCGCGACGCGCTGCTCGAGCTTGTCGTTGAGCTCGGCGAGGGCACGGGTCTTGCGGAACAGATCCGCGAACACCGCGACCTTGTGGCGAAGGATCTGCGGGTTGAACGGCTTCGTCAGATAGTCGACCGCGCCGGCGCCGTAGCCGCTGAGCACGTCGGCATCCTCGAGCATGTGCGCGGTGAGGAACAGGATCGGGATCTGGCGAAACCGCTTCGTTCCCTTGATGATCTGCGCGAGCTCGATGCCGTTGACCCGCGGCATCTTGATATCGAGGACGATCGCGGCGATGTCGTGCTCGAGCAGCACGCGCAGCGCGCGATCCGCATCTTCGGCGCGCAGCATCGTGTAGCCGTCGGGCTCGAGCACTGCTTCGAGGGCGTCGAGGTTGCGCGGTTCGTCGTCGACCAAGAGCAGCTTGATCTTGTCTTCCATCACGAGCTTGCGATCGTCGGTCATCGGTAGAGCCAGACTCGGAGCAGCGAGAGTAGCTGGTCCGTGTTCACGGGTTTGGCGATGTAGTCAGACGCACCTGCTTGCAGGCACTTCTCGCGATCGCCCTTCATCGCCTTTGCAGTGAGCGCGAGCATCGGCAGCGTGCGGAACGAAGGATCCTTACGGATCTCTCGCATCGTTTCGTAGCCGTCCATCTCCGGCATCATGATGTCCATCAGCACGACGTCGAGATCCTGTGTCGTCTTGATCGTATCGATCGCCTGACGCCCGTTCGTCGCCGACAAGACCTCCATCTCCTGGTTCTCGAGGATCGTCGTCAGCGCGAAGATGTTGCGCGCGTCGTCATCGACGACGAGCACCTTGCGATTGCGCAACACCTCGAGCGTGCCGTGCAGGCGATCGATCATCTCGCGCTTGCTGATCGGGAGATCCGCGAGCACGCGATGGAGGAACAGCGCGGTCTCGTCGAGCAAGCGCTCGGGCGATTGCACGTCCTTCAGCACGATGCTCTTCGCGAGCGAGCGCAGCTTCATCTCCTCGATCGGGCTGAGCTCCTTGCCGGTGAACACGACGCACGGGATATCGCGCAGCCCCGGCTCGGCCTGGATCTGCTCGAGCAGGTCGAATCCCGTCATGTCGGGCAGGCGAAGATCGACGACGCAGCAGTCGTACTTCACGCCGCGCAGCGCCGACAGGGCATCGGCACCGCTGCCGACGGCGGTGATCTCGATGTCACCGGCATCGAGCAACTCGACGATGCTCGTGCGCTCGAGGTCGTTGTCCTCGACGACGAGCAGGCGCTTCGTATGCGGCACGAGGTACGTCTTCAGCTTGTCGAACGCGACCTCGAGCTCGCCGGTGGTCGCCGGCTTGACGAGGTACGCGAACGCGCCGTGCGACAGGCCATGCTGGCGCTCCTCTTCGACCGACAGCATCTGGACCGGGATGTGGCGGGTCTGCGCATCGAGCTTGAGGTTGTTCAACACGGTCCAGCCGAGCATGTCGGGCAAGAACACGTCGAGCGCGATCGCGGTCGGCGTGAACTCGCGCGCCAGCGAGAGCGCGGTCTGGCCGCGGTTCGCGACGATGCCCTTGAAGCCCTTCGCACGCGCGATGCCGAGCAAGATCCTCGCGTAGTGCGGATCGTCCTCGACGACGAGCAGCACCGAGTCGCCGGGCTGGATATCCTCGCGGTCGTCCGGCACCTGCTCCTCCGTCTTCGCGAGCGTGAGCACCGGCATCGTCTGCGTCTGCTGCAACCGCTTCGGCTCTTCCCGCGCGATCTGCGTGTACGACAGCGGCAAGTACAGCGTGAACGTGCTGCCGGTGCCGGGCTTGCTGCTCAGGCGGATCTCGCCGCCGAGGAGGTTCGCGAGCTCGCGCGAGATCGCGAGGCCGAGGCCGGTGCCGCCGTACTTGCGGCTCGTACCTGCATCGGCTTGCTGGAACGCCTCGAAGATCAGCTTCTGCTTCTCGGGCGCGATGCCGATACCCGAGTCGGTCACGGCGAATGCGACCGCGAATTCGGTGCCGCCGAGCGTCGGGTGATCCGGCGACCAGCCCGCGCTCACGCGCGACACCTTCATCTTGACCGAGCCCTGCGCGGTGAACTTGAACGCGTTCGACAGGAGGTTCTTGAGGATCTGCTGCAAGCGCTTCGGATCGGACACGAACGAGCGCGGCAGCGTCGGATCGATCTCGACCTCGAACCCGAGGTTCTTGTTCTCCGCGATGTGGTGGAAGTTGCGGTGGACGATGTCCTTGAGCGAGTGGAACGCGATGTCCTCGGGCTCGACGGTGACCGTACCGGACTCGATCTTCGAGAGATCGAGGATGTCGTTGATCAGCGTCAGGAGGTCGGTACCTGCCGAGTGGATGTTCTTCGCGAAGTCGATCTGCTTCGGCATCAGGTTGCCGCCGACGTTCTCGGCGAGCTGCTGACCGAGGATGAGGATCGAGTTGAGCGGCGTGCGCAGCTCGTGCGACATGTTCGCGAGGAACTCGGACTTGTACTTCGACGTGAGCGCGAGCTCGGCCGCCTTCTCTTCGAGGGCGCGACGCGCATGCTCGACTTCCTTGTTCTTGCGCTCGACCTCTTCGTTCTGCTCGGCGAGCTGCTTCGCCTTCGACGCGAGCTCCTCGTTCGTCTGCTGGAGCTCGATCTGGCGAGTCTGGAGCTCGGTCGTCAGCTGTTGCGACTGGAGCAGGAGGTTCTCCGTCCGCATCGTCGCTTCGATCGTGTTGAGCACGACGCCGATCGACTGGGTGAGCTGATCGAGGAACTGGAGGTGGGTGTTCGTGAACGGCCGCAGCGCAGCGAGCTCGATCACGGCCATCGTCTCGCCCTCGAACAACACGGGCAGCACGACGATGCTGCTCGGCGGGGCCGCACCGAGGCTCGAGTGGATCGAGTACGCGGGCGGGACATCCGACAACAAGATTCGCTGCTTCTCGCTCGCCGCCTGACCGACGAGGCCGACGCCGAGCGGGATCCGGTCGGGCTGCTCGGGGCTCGGCGCGTACGCCGACAACAGGCGCAGCACTTTCGGGCCGGGCACGGTGTCGCCCATCTCGCCCGGTTCGGTGCGCTCCATCTGATAGACGGTGCCCTGCTGCGCGTTGATCAGCGGCGCGAGCTCGGACAGCAGCGTCTTGCCGACCGTCACGAGGTCGCGCTGGCCCTGCAGCATGCGCGTGAACTTCGCGAGGTTCGTCTTCAACCAGTCCTGCTCCTGGTTGCGATCGGTCGTGCCGCGCAGGTTGTCGATCATCGTGTTGATGTTGTCTTTGAGCTCCGCGACCTCGCCGCGAGCTTCGACCGCGATCGACCGGGTCAGGTCGCCCTTCGTCACCGCGGTCGCGACCTCGGCGATCGCGCGGACCTGGTTCGTCAGGTTCGCCGCGAGGAGGTTGACGTTACCGGTGAGGTCCTTCCACGTACCGGCGGCGCCGGGCACGTTCGCCTGACCGCCGAGGCGACCGTCGACGCCGACGTCGCGGGCGACGTTCGTGACCTGCTCGGCGAACGTCGCGAGCGTGTCGGTCATGTTGTTGATCGTCTCGGCGAGCGCGGCGACCTCGCCCTTCGCTTCGACCGACAGCTTCTGGCGCAGGTTGCCGTTCGCGACCGCGGTGACGACGCGGACGATGCCGCGGACCTGGTTCGTCAGGTTCGCCGCCATGAAGTTCACCGAGTCGGTGAGGTCCTTCCACGTGCCGGCGACGCCGGGCACGTCGGCCTGGCCGCCGAGCTTGCCTTCCGTGCCGACCTCGCGCGCGACGCGCGTCACCTCCGAAGCGAACGACCGGAGCTGATCGACCATCGTGTTGATCGTGTTCTTGAGCTCGAGGATCTCGCCTTTGACGTCGACGGTGATCTTGCGCGAGAGATCGCCGCGCGCGACCGCGGTGGTGACTTCGGCGATGTTGCGGACCTGCGCGGTGAGGTTCGTGCCCATCGCGTTGACCGAGTCGGTGAGGTCCTTCCACGTGCCGGCGACACCGGGCACGACGGCCTGGACGCCGAGTCGACCTTCGGTGCCGACCTCGCGCGCGACGCGGGTCACTTCCGAGGCGAACGAGCGGAGCTGCTCGACCATCGTGTTGATCGCTTCCTTGAGCTGCAGGATCTCGCCGCGAACGTCGACGGTGATCTTCCGCGACAGGTCGCCGTTCGCCACCGCGATCGTGACCTCGGCGATGTTGCGGACCTGACCGGTCAGGTTCGACGCCATCGAGTTGACGTTGTCGGTGAGGTCCTTCCACGTACCGGCGACGCCGGTGACGATCGCCTGACCACCGAGCTTGCCTTCGGTGCCGACCTCGCGCGCGACGCGGGAGACTTCCGACGCGAACGCGTTGAGCTGATCGACCATCGTGTTGAGCGTGTTCTTGAGCTCGAGGATCTCGCCCTTGACGTCGACGGTGATCTTGCGCGACAGGTCACCGCGGGCGATCGCGGTCGCGACCTCGGCGATGTTGCGGACCTGGCCGGTGAGGTTCGACGCCATCGAGTTGACGTTGTCCGTGAGGTCCTTCCACGTGCCGGCAACGCCGGGGACTTGGGCTTGGCCACCGAGCTTGCCCTCGGTACCGACCTCGCGTGCGACGCGCGAGACTTCGCTCGCGAAGCCGTTCAGCTGATCGACCATCGTGTTGATCGTGTTCTTCAGCTCGAGGATCTCGCCGCGAACGTCGAC